>Ga0190283_1000015_pt1 | contig 115182 bp, 148 predicted proteins | sample 48691801_MG_FD_161669 | JGI IMG/M metagenome (GOLD analysis project Ga0190283, IMG submission 161669) | Hydrothermal vent microbial mat bacterial communities from Southern Trench, Guaymas Basin, Mexico - 4869-18-0-1_MG | ecosystem: Environmental > Aquatic > Marine > Hydrothermal vents >...
CTTCTATATATCTATATCTATATCTATATATATTATTATTAGTACCTTATAATAAACTCGGTACCTATAATAATTTCTACAGATTTCCTCTACAGAGGAGTCTTTACTTAGAAGGAGATGATCTTATATCCTATATGATCTCGGTTAATCTTTATCAGCGTCCTATTTCTATGAAATAGGATGTTAGGTTTCTTTCTAAGAAAAAGATATAACATCGTTATCATCGTGAGTCGCTAACCAGATTAATAAGACCCCTAACTTAAATCTACACAATAGAGACGTAGAATTACTATATCTTTTTAACATATAGCTGATTACAGATTCGACCTCCTCCCATGATAATATAAGTTCAGGATCTCTTGTATTCCAGAACCCTAACTCTACACAGGCTTGCGCTAATAAACCGGATAGCTTTATATCCCCTTCAGAATTCTTAAAATAATATCGTATCCCCATTTTACCGGCCCTCCTTTTTCTTTTCTTTCCTTAATCTTAATTAGTTCTTCTATATTAACTTCTACATCTTGTAATAATCTATTTATAAGAACGAACTATACTATCTTGAATATCAGCGAGAAAACCTTTTAATTCTTCTTTATCTTCTATTATTTCTTCTTCTATTTCTTCTTCTTCCTGAAACCTCGTTATACTCATCTAATAACGCTTCGATCTTCTCAGGAACTAACCCTATATTTTTCCTTTTTTTCTTTTTCTTTATTTTCTTTTTATTTTCTTTCTCCTTTATTATTAGAGATTTATCCTGCACATTTTACGAATATACCTCTTTCGTCGTGTCCGAAACCTCTACAAGTAGGACATAAACCTCCTCTTAGATAAGTATATTCAGCTTCTTCTAAATAAAGCTTATCTTCCCAATCTAAATCTACGCAAGTTGGTTCTGGACCTCCTCCTTTAAGTATAGCTTCTAACCAAGGACATTCGGAAGATTGTAAACCGGCTCCTGAATATCCCCCTTCGGTAGTTTCTTTAAATTGCTTATCCAGTCTTCTGTTTATTATTTTCTCTTTAAGTTTAAGTTTAGGTTTAAGTTCGAGCATTTTATTCCCCCCTTTCTGTTAGTTAATATTAAGTAACTAATATAACATAGAACAGGGGAACGCAATCTCTTTTATTTATCTTAAATCCTTTATTAGTTAGCTTGTAAAATAGGGTTAATACTATATATCAATATAGCTCTTCTGGGCTCTGAGGACAACGTAGACGTACTTCGTTAGGGTAACTAAGGGCAAGGTATAGGGTATTAAATAATCGAATCTTCTTAATATAAGCTAATGATTAAAGATCTTCTGTAAATAAAGAAAAAAAGAGAGTAGAGAACCAAGGGGAACTTAAATTCTCTACCCTCTCCGGAAACCGGCTTCTTATTTATCGCCAAGGCCATAACGACATAAGAAACGAAGTAGGTTTCCTACTACTCATTTATTCTATTTATTGATATTACTGATATTGATATCATATCATATAACCTCCCTAAAGTGAAATCTAAGAAAGCAAGATCTAATTTTAGAAGAAACTCTAACTTTATCTTCAAGTTCAGAAAGGTAAATTCTCTGAAGGAACTGCTTGTTAAGAATTTGTTCTATATCGTAAACTAAACGGTCCGCCTCTTCTTTGTCTATATCTTCCGCTGTTGTAATAATAACAGAAGAATTTACAGTTATTCTCCTCATTTATCTCCCTTTCTAAAATTAATGATTTATTATAACTCTGGTCTTAACCTTAACCCTGACTTAACCACGGTCTTGACAATGACCACGATCTTGACCATAATCCTGATCTTGACCATGATCCTGATTTTAACCCTGCCCCCGATCTTGATCTTGATCTTGATCCTGATCTTAACCTAAACCTTGATCTTGACCACGATCTTGACCACGACTTTAGCCCTGACCACGACCATGACCAAGGCCACGATCCTGATCTTGACCTTGATCCTGATTTTGGCCTTGGCCTTGATCTTGCCCCTGATTTTGACCTTGACCACAATTTTACCTGGGCACTATAAATACAAGTGAACATTTAATTAATTACATCTTTTCAAAATTAATGATTTATTATAACCCTGATTATTTTTGGCCTTGATCTTGATCTTGACTTTAGCCTTGATCTTAATCTTGATCTTGACCCTGATCCTGATCTTGATCTTAATCCCGATCTTGACCATGACTTTGCCCTTGGCCATGATCTTGATCCTGACCATGACTTTGGCCTTGATCTTGATCCTAACCCTGACTTTGACCTTGATCTTGACCTTAGCCTTGATCTTGATTTTGACCCTGACCACAATTTTGCTTGGGCACTATAAATACAAATGAACATTTAATTAATTACATCCTTTCAAAATTAATGATTTTATTTCTGTTCTGTTGGTAATTCATGCACCCATGGGAAAAAATCAGTAACGCTATCAAAGTTTACAAAAGCCGTTCCAACTGGTTCAACTTCGTTTAGTTCCCCATCTTTAATTGCATTCATAAACCTGCCACTATCAGCAACCCATGAGGCTTGTGATAACTGGAAGAAATTTGTTCCTTTAAGTCGCCGTTCAACCTTGCCAACAAGGTGATAAGTTACCTCGCGTACAAATACGTTTGTGCCTATCAAATCATCCAACTCATTTATTTCTACTGCTTCATCCTCTTTCAGTTGGTCTTTGATTCGTTCGTAGGTTGCTAATGACACTTCGATAGTTTTTGTTTTCATTGTAGTACCCCCCTGTTTTTAAAATTAATGATTTATTATGACCTTGACCATGATCCTAACCAGGATCCTAACTTTGACCCTGACCTCGACTTTGACCATGATCGTGGCCATGGCCCTGACCTCGACTTTGACCATGATCCTAACCATGATCCTGACCATGATCCTGACCCCGATCCTGATCCTGATCCTGACCATGATCCTGATCCTGATCCTGACCCTGACCATGGCCACAGCTTTGCTTGTGAATTATAGATACAAATGAGCATCTAATTATCAATTACCTCCGTTTTTAAAATTAATGATTTATTATAAACCCTGACCTTGGCCATGATCCTGACCCCGATCCCGACCTTGACCATGACCACGATCCTGATCTTGATTTTGATCCCGACCATGACCCCGACCTTGACCATGATCCTGACCATGATCCTGATCCTGACCTTGGCCACGACCTTAACCTTGATCCTGACCTTGACCAGGACCATGACCCTGACCTTGACCAGGACCAGGACCACGATCCTGATCTCGACCTTGACCATGACCTTGACCACAATTTTACCTGGGTATTATAGATGCAAATGAGCATCTAATTATCAATTACCTCCGGTTTTAAAAAAATTAAGTGATGGCCGGATTTTCACCGACAGGGTATCCACATGTCCTTGCTCAAGGTCATGTTTTATAGATGGCCAAGATGCCAAAGTGCATTATTCTCTCCCCCTGCACCGCATCACATAATCACTATTTACTTAAGAAGCTAACTCCGCGGCCAGCAGAGCTTTAAGCTCTAACTTATCATCCACGCTAAGCTCTTTCATTTCTTTGGCAGAAACGACACGGGCCTCCCTTGAGAAAAACGCTTTAATATCCGTTAGAGTAACTTTAACTTTTTTCATTTGCTACACCCCCCCTTTCTTTTGTTATTATTTACCTAACAATAATATACAGAAATAAGGAATGCAACCTCTTTTTTTAAGTCTTACAAAGATGATATTCCACATATATCTCCAATTTTCGCCATCTTCCACGGTTTAGGAACCTTCATATCTTTAGGTATAGGATCTAAACATTTATGAGGAACTTGTGATTGGCAATAAAAACAGAATGGATAAATTTCTCCAAAATGATTAGTTTGCTTTTTGACTTTATTTCCACATCTTAAGCATTCATAAGTCTTACACGAAACCTTGCTAAATATCTTCTTTTTAGTAGACATTTGTATTTATTCTCTTTTTTTTATTATCCTTCTTCCTCCAGTGATACATATAGATTCTTCCCTTTTCTCTTTCGTTAATTATCCTTTATAATAATAACTTTCCCGTCTATTGTTCGTACAAACCTTTCATTATTAAAAAGACGCGGAACTGCAAAATAAGGCCCTTGATATCCTTTATTGAAAATAAAATCATCATTTTTACCTTCCACAGATACGACCTCTCGTTCTTCTTCTTTTCCATTAACGATTACTTTCATTAATTACCCTCCGTTCTCATCTTCTTACCAATTCGCCTCTTTCTCTATCTTCTTAACTCTACCGTCCCTAATCGTTATAATCGTAAGCATATTCTTTGTTTTACGATATGTCCACTTTTCTACAGTCTTCCCTATGCCATCAATGCCGTAAGAGATTTGTTCTTTCATTTTTGGTTTTCCACACTTCTTCCTTATAGAATAAGATGAATCACCCACCTGGATGATTTTACTTCCTCAATGCTCTCCTAAAGCAGGATTCGTTAAGAACATTACTCCAGAAATAACAATCGTAACTAACATCCCCCTTTTCATTTCTTCTCACCTCCCTTTTTTATTTTCTTCTTTACTTTTTTCTTTACTCTTTTCTTCTTAGGAATAGGAACTGTAAAAGCTTTTCCTGTTGTTTGATCTCTCCTAAAGGGAAGACCAAGGACTTTATAGAGAGTATTAATCCCCACTTGTTTCATATCTCCAGAAAGACAATTATTCTTCTTGTAAAATTGATAATGACAAACCGTATTTGCCAGACCTGTACTTCTAGAATCTCTATTAGAAAACGTAAAAACACGAATCTTTCTTTTCTTCCCCTTAAAGGTGACATATAAGTCTCCTAAAAGGTCACAAGGGATTGGACCATTTTTTCTTGCAGGAAAAGAGCCTATATTCATAACTTGTCCCTCCTTAAATTTCTTGGTTCGCAATCTTAACTAATTGCTTTGTATATTTAAGAAGTCTCTTCCTCCCGTAATGAATCTGCTTTGGAGTTAAGGTTCCGTACCGCATAAAAGACTTAGCGAGACTGGAAAGAAATTCAGCATCAATACGATTAAATCCTACTCCGTTATTGTGGTTCGTAGTCTCGCTTGTTTGTTCATCTGGGGTCTGCTTTTTATAAATCGCAAGCAATCCTCTGCAAACCCAAGCATCATCCTCTACTAACTTCGTTTTTATTTGACCTGCTGTCCATTTTTCGCTTTCCATATAGCCCCCCTTTCTGTTAGTTAATATTACCTAAATTATATAAAAGGGAACTTATGAACACAAGTTCTTTATTTATCTTCTATGCTCTATTTTCTTCCTCCAAAAAGCCCCTCCCCAAAAGGGAAGAGGCTCTATGTTAGATGTTAGGCTCCTACTTTAGCAGGAACACCGGCACCAGCCTCTTTCTTCTTGGACTTTGTTATCCCTAACACCATAGCGATCTTATCTGCCAGGGCTTTCAACTCTCCAGAAGAATAACCTCCCACCTTGATTGCCCTATAGGACTTCTGAGTGGGCTTGATGATACCTTTGACTCCAGCCGCTTCCAGTTCATCAGCGATACCATTGATAACCAGAAGGTCTTTGACATTAAAGCTTCCGCAGGCATTCTTCCCTTTCCGATTAATGAAGTGAGCATTATAGGAATCCGCATACTGAAGCTTTAAGCCCTTGGGAAGCTCGCCCTTGTTAAGTACCCGAAATACGACCTCTGAAGCCTTGTTCCCTTTTGTGGGAGCATTCATCTTGACCTCTGAAGACTTATCCCTACTGATGAAGGTATAGCTTTTCCCCCCCATCGCCTCTGCCGCCGGTTTCGTGGCCGGTTTCTTTGCCGACTTTTTCCTCGCCTTTGCCGTCATTGTACTACCTCCTTAGTCTATTAAAGGATTTCAGTGTCCTTCTTGCCTGTATAGGCCATTCGCTTTTGTTATTGTGGCCCTATATTATATGTTAGATATAGGGAACACAAGCTTTATTTTAACTCTTTTTAAAAGATTTTTCAACAGCTTCCCACACTTTAAGCTCACTTTCATAACATTTCCTTCTACACCATAATCCATCCGCTTCTGTCCTATAGAGAAATTCTCCACATTTAGGACATCTAATATTGACTATGCCTAAATTTGGATTCGATTTAACTTCTACTCCCGGATTTAAATGCTCAATTAGTTCAAAATTAACTTCTTGACTCCCCGTGTTATCTTCTATTGGAGGATAGGGATAATTATCGGCTTTCTTTATTGCCTCTTCTATATCAGAAGCTTCAATTTCCATTATCCCATACACTTCCCAATTTACAGGAATTTTAAAGACTGGCATTAATTTTCACCCCCTTTTTCTTTGCTTAAAGTATGGCCTATTATTAATGTTAGATATAAGGAACGCAAGGGTTATTTAATCTGGAATGTCCTCTCTTTCAAATTTCTTCTTATAGAACTGAGCTTCATTTTTTGAACATCCAGAAACTACAGGTTTCGCTTGTCCATAAAAGATTTGAGAACCCTTTTTCTTAACATCTTTCCGGTAAAAAACGGCCCAAGAACATTCATCATCTCCATCAAATCTTTTGATCACGAATTTAGATCTTACCATACCGACCTTCTTCCTCAGAACATTTGATCTTTCTTCTTTCTCTCTCTAACGTTCAATTATAAAAAAAGGCGAGAGAATTATTTCTCAGGAAGCTTTAGTTCCTTAACTAACTCTCTGGCATAATTAGAAACGGTATCGTCTAATCGATAAAAAGCTTCAACTTTCTTTACGGTTCCTAACTTTTTCACCTTCTTCTCAATAAAGGCTTTTTGATCTTTCTCAAGCTTTAGTTTTTCTTTCTTCTTCTTTGGCATTATCCTTCTCCCCATAAGACTTTAAGAACTTCTCCTGGATTAGCCATCCAATCTTTAAACCTTTTATATTCATAGACTTCTTGTAAGGTTAGTCCCAAAAAATCAACAAAGGAATAGTTATGGGCAATCATTTCTTGAAAGTCAAAGGGGAAAAGGGGGACATGGGTCTCGTCTTCTAGAATTCCACATACTCCCAGTTCCCCCCCAACATCTTCAACTATGAGGCCAACAACAACTTCTCTATCTGAACTATCAAATTCTTCCACACTTTCCCCCTATAATAAGTTTCTTCTAACAGGACTAAGATGATCCACCAACCCCACCGCCCGCAGAATATCCACTTCGGTATTTGCCACTTTCTTCCCTTCCGAATCTAATAGTCCATACTGAGAGAGCCTGAACCCCATCTCCTTAGCTCTTACCCGACATTTGATATTAAACACCTTACTGCCTGTAGAATGAAGAACCGCAGAATCAAAATAGTCATCTCCAACTATCATAAAATCTACTTGAATAGGGATTCCCCCCTTAAGAATAATTCTACAAGACTTATTTCCATCCGTTAAAACCTCTTCAGCTAAAGATTTAATAGAGGACTTAAGAATCTCTAAATCTGCAGGAACTACAACGAAATCAAGATCCCCTACGGTCTTACATTCTCTTCTAAAAGACCCACAGAGACAAAGTCTTTTATAACCATCTAAGGATTTAGTTATAAGAATAGAAGCTTTTTCTGCATCACCATAGCTAAATCTTCCTTTTCTCGCCATTTTCTTTACACCCCCTTTCTTTTGTTATTATTTACCTAACAATAATATACAGAGATAAGGAATGCAAGGGTTATTTATAATCATATTTTTTAAAAGATTCTTCAATTTCTTTAAGCTGATCTTGTGAAAGATTAACAACCCGAGGAGCACCGACTTTAGCACAGGAAATTTCCCAAGATTCATTCTCTAAATATAAACTTTCACCTTCTAATCTATAATAATGAGAATGATGCTTAGTTGAATTTCTTAACATACCATGAGGATGAGAAGATACATAAGGGAGAGCCTTCTCTCCCGTAGGACGAACTAAGAAAAATTCATTATTATATACTCCTCCAGCTATAAAGATAGACACTGGCTTATACCCCCTTTTTTAGTCTAAATCGCTACCATCTTCCTTGCAACACTTCACAATATATATATTTTCAGGTTGCATAAGGCCAAAATGATTTTCTGCATCATTTTGAGCATCAATAAAGTTCTCGTACACCTGTGGTTCTTCCGCCTCCACAGGAATCCAACAATCTATTCTCCAAAATTTCTTAGCCATAAGATTCTTTTCTCCTATTATAGCTTATTAAAGTTTCCTATTCATCGATTCATCATTGCAATAGTGTTTATAGGAACACCTTCATCAAAGATTTTTCTTCTATCTTCATAATTCCTTCTTCATCTATAAGAAAACTACTCTGATCTCTCCCCTACTATCTCCTCAAAACTAATAGTTATTTCTTCTGGAGTTTTGCTCCCTTTGGGAATATAAATTGTTCCCACTATTCCTTCTTTATTATTATCAATAAGGAACCTACGAAACCTTTTTGAATCTTTTTCAAATGTCGCTGTAATCTCTGCCCTTTCTTCTGTCTTGACTTTCTTTCCCATTTTAATTCTCCTTTCTTTAAAGGTTAATAAAAATTACATCATCCATATCATTCTAATTACACTAATAACAATTATAAGAAGAATGACAAAAATCCCAGTCCAAAATAATTTTACCCACAGTTCACCTTCCTTTGCATTACTTTCCCTTACATTATTTTGCACTTAATATATATGGCAGATATTAGGAACGCAAGGGTTTTTTTAGTTATTTGCAATAACAATTTCGCCACTACCTGAATAAACCTTTCCTTTTTGAATATAGAAATGAGGAACAGTCTTTTTCTTTATTTCTTCTTTCAGTAAAGCAATCTCCCTACCATGCTCTTCATAATGAGAAGAAACTTGAAGCTCTTGATCTTTAGAGAGAAAAAGAACGGAAACTAATAAACTTCCAAGAAGAATAAACGCACAAATATCTTCACACTTCATCTAATCACCCCCTTTCTTCTTTTTCTTCTTCTTTAACTTCTTCTTTTTTAACTTCTTTTTAATAGATTTCCGAAGCTTTTCTATTTCTTTTTGAAAGATTTCTTGCCCCTCTTCCGAAAGACGTTTAGAAGCATATTCATCTAATCTCTTAATTACTTTCTTCTTCTCAGAAACTGGAAGCTTTAAAATCATTTTGTCTATTTTTCTTGCCCTTTCTTTTTCCACCCCTTCCCCCCTTCTTGAACATACGGATTTATACCAAGGGTTCCTTTAATTAACAAAGATTTAACTAACTTAGGATGAGTCTTATAGGTGAAATCAATTATCCTTTGGTCATTTAAAAAAGCTCTTCCTCTTTTAAGATAAGTGTTAAAGAGAAAGAACCCCCTTTGTGTATTTAAAAAATATTGTCCATGCCTAAATTTCATCACATTTTAACCTCTTTAAATAATATATGCTTTATACTATATAACAGATATAAAGAACGCAAGGGGTTTTATACGCATTACCCGCATTACCCGTATTATAATGTTAGACTTGTAGAATAGTATTTTCCCAAGAAGTCCCAAATTAGAGAAGCAGTATAATACTATATGAATACTTTAAATTAAAGCTTGCTTTCCTAACTTCCTTAATGTATTAAACCTTTAAAGCATTATACTGTTTTCACAATAAACCACTTCAAAGAAAGGAGACCAATGGAAGAATTACGATTAAGATTTTTCGAAGAACTTAAATCCAAAATTGAGAGGAGAATTAAGAGCCCCATTATTCTATTTTCCAGACCTAAAAATGGAGAAACGATTAAATTAAATGGAGTTGTTTTATACAAGATTCTTAGAGTTCCTAATCCCTGGAAAAAAAGGGGGGTCGCTGTTTATAAACGGCTTACAGATTCTGCCCTTGATGTTATCGGAGGAAGAAGATCTAAAGGAAGAAATAAATGGATAGGGTGTGCTTTAACAGAAGCAAATTATTCTATTCTTATGGAAATCCTACTTGAAACTTGCGAAAAGGCAACTATCTCGAGAGGGATAAAGATGAAAGATAAGCATACTGGAATAATTCAAAAACCTAAAAAAATTAATCTTAAAAAAGGAGAGAAATGATGGGAGAAAAAACAAAGAAAGAAGAAATTTGGGAAGAACTTAAAGCAATGGAAAAAGACACACCCATTAACATGGTTTCTTTATCCAAGAAAATTGGATGTAGTATAAGCTATCTAAGTTCAATGTTCAGATATGCATTAGAAAGTGGATTCCTTAAATTTCATGAAAGTGGAAATTATGAAATAAGAAAAATTCCTAATTATCCTAAGTTTCAAAAATCAATTAATGCGATGTATAAAAAATATAGAAAAGAAACCGGAGGCCCAAGAGGTTCAAGGCCAAGAAGAAAAATGATTCCAAAAGACTTTAAGTTTGAAATCAACAAAGATTCTATTGTTAATATAATCAAAGCCCTAATTCAAGAAAACAAAGAACTCAAAGAAAAAGTAAAAAAGCTTCTTAAATATTCAAAGCTTCTTAAAGAAAAAATAGACCAAGAAAAAGAAACTTTCTTTGAAGAAGAAATAGACTAAATACATAATGAGGGGAAAATGAAAAAGCTTAACCCGTTAAAAATTAGTTCTGAAGTAGACAGCAGGGCAAGAGTAGAATTTGTCCTTGAATATTTAGACGAATTTACTGCCTCTTTTTCAATTCCTTTTATGGATAACCTCTATTCTAAAATTTCAAGAACGAAACTAATTACATTAAATCAGATAAGAGAAATAGAAAAAAGGGCAGAACATATTCCCATAAAGGAAATAGAGACTCCTGAAATCTACATATGTAAATATTGGACTCTTCTTTTTCAAATATCTTTTTCTTTAAAAAGAAAGCTTTACAGTAGAAATCAAGAAAAAGAATTATTAGAAAATCTTTTTGACTTTTTTGTTGAAAGGGGATACTTAACACAAAAACAAATAAATCTTATAAAATTTACTCTTCCTAAAGAAATAACTAAAATGGCTTCTGGATATATCGCGGCAACCGATCCTTCTATAATAATGAGAGATTTTAGCACCACCTTACACGTTGTCTGCAGAAAAATTAATTCCTTTATTTCTATTAACTATGCCGAAAACGAATTTAATAAACATCCCATTACAAAAATTTTGTTAGCGCTCTTACCTATTATGTCTTCTTATAAAAAAAGAAAAGGATCATCCCCTATGGAAGAAAAGAAAAATGAAGAATCTTTAATCATTAAATCGCCTGAAAAAGAAAAGAAACCTCTGATTCCAAAAGAATTTCTTTCTTTAAGAGAAATGAGAAGAACTCTAATGATTAATTAATATGTACCTAAAAAAAACTTGCGTTCCCTATATCTAACATATAATATAGTGGCATAAACAAAATTAAGAAAAATTAAAACAAAGGGGGTGAAAAGAATTGGTAAACTGTGGAAAAACAGAATTTGATGCAAATTCTAAAGACTGCCTTTCCTGCGAAAAAAATCTCAAATGCCTTAGTGACTTTGTCACAAAATTAGGGTGTAAGCTTGGAAATATTTGTTCAGACTCAGAAAATCGTTACAATGGGACATGTTCTGCGAAACAGGGTTCTATTTGTGCCGAAATGTATGAATTTAGACTTGCAAAAGCCCAAGCAGACTGTGACAAGTTTGGTTTTCCTGGAGAAAAAAGCTTGGAAGAATGTCTCTTATGTGATTTGCAAAGATTTAGAGAATGCGAAAGTTGGAACCTATCTTTTCGTAATCTTGATCTAACAAAAGATGAAGGGAGGAAAATTTATGAAGAAGAGTTAGAAACTTTCAAATTTGAAAGCGGAAGTTGTTTAGGTCGCTTTCATTTTTTAGATTCCTGTTGGAAAGAATGTGATTATTGGTTAGAATGTATGCGAATGACAGGAATTAGACCTCAAAAAGATTGTGTTTTCTTTCCTGATGTTCTTGAAATTAAACAAACCTCTAAACTTAGATTAAATTGTTCATCCTGTAAATTATCTGAAAAATGCTCTGGTCTTCTAAATGAAATGATTGAAGCTACTATAAGAAAACAAGAAGAAAAAAAACTCTTTAGGAACTTTTATTCTATTGAAGAAATCAGAGGAACCTTTATGGAGGATTAAAAAATGACAACTATGCCCAAAAAGAAAACAGCCAAAGGAAAAAACGAAATTCAGATTTTATTTTCTGAACCTTTAAAACTTAACCAAACGGGAACAAGCTCTGTAGACATAAAGAGAAATTCTAAAGGAAGTACAGAATTTTCTGTTAAAGTCTACGCACTTTCCCCAAAGGACGCAGAAAGAGAAGCTACCAAGATATACAATTCTCTCAGAAAACAATATCCGGTAGACTAATGGCTTTACGACCTAAAACACAAACAGATAATACCGGCACAAAATATCATCTGATCTCTGGAATAAACATAGAATGTTCCGGACAAGATTGTGCCTTTTGCCAAGGAGAAACAGACATCTCTTTTCATGATTGGGAGAATTCTATTCCATTTCCTATCCCCCAGAAAGGGAAACGTTACAAAAACCCTCTTATTCAAAAAAATAGAGGCAAAACTATTATGGAGATCTGTTATACTTGCAAAAAGATTCCATGTTATATTTGCCGCAGAACTAAATGTCCTAAATGGATGAAAGAAGAACATTTTAAAGGACAAGAAAGAGGATGTGAAAGTTGGGAAAATGGTCGTTGTTCTGAATTCTCCTGCGAATTTAATCTCATTCGTACTCATTGGAAGGGGAAAGAAAATGACCGAGGTAGGATATGACTTCTATGAAGAAGAATTAAAAAGACTCTATAGTAAAATCAAAAAAGAGTTTGAAACGGAAATAGTTAAGTTCCTAAAAAAAGAACAAATTCTCCCTAACACAGATAAGTATAATGTTGAGCAAGACTTTCTAGAAATAGATAAGTGGAGAATTTCAACAACAGGACAAAAGACCTATACTTCAGAAGCTTCTATTTTAGAAAAAGAAGATATAAAGAATATTAAAGGTTGTCTTACCCTAACTAAAAATGGATTAAAGATTTATCCATCTTTTCTCTTTGAATTTGATGCCACTAATTCAAAATTCTCATTTAATCCAGAAGAGGTAAAGAAAATAATAGCCAAAGACATTAAGAGAGAATCCTGGTCTATCTACTCTTTGCTTGGAGAGGAAAGAACTTTAAACGTCTACAATAGGAAGAAAGAAGAGCAATTAAAGAAGTTACAGAAAGATGCTATACCTCTTCTTAAGGGAGTAGGGTTTTCAGAAGACGAATCGAACCTAATGGTTGTTGGAGCTTTAAAGCATAACCAATTTAAAGACGATATGACCCCAGAGGGGCTGGTAGGCTTGGCACTAAGGGTTCGTGGAGAAATTCTTACGAATACTAAATAGGCCCTTGCATTCTTAATATCTAACATTTATTATAGGCTAAATTTAAACAAAGGAGGTAATAATGGCGAAATTCCGAATAGGAAAGGCTGAAGTAGATGTACGGTCTGACCCAAATGGAAAATGTATCAATTTCGGTAAAGCCCGATGCGTTCACCATAAATTAGGGAAAGAACAAAAAGCTCTTCCTAAAACTAAGAGATGTAAAGGGAAAAACAAAAAGTGTAAGTTCTTTATTGGAGAATCTGCGTTTGTTCCGCAGTTCGACCAAGACTATCTTCTTCCAGATAAAGAAACTGAAACTTTAGCTTTTGCGTTACAAACCGGAGATAACCTTTTATTTTCAGGAATTCCTGGCGTTGGGAAGACCAGTCTTGTGAAACAATTAGCGGCGATCTTAAATTGGGGGGTTATCCAATTTTCTTGTAGTGAAGAAACAAGTTCTGCAAAGCTTTTAGGACAATGGGTTGTTGCAGGAAAACAAATGGAATGGAACGATGGCTATATTACAACAGCTATGAAAAGAGGGTTTATTCTTCTTGAAGATGAAGCAGACTTTATGAGACCTGAACTTCGTGGGGAATTACATTCTATTATGGAAGATAAAGGAACTGTAATTTTATCAGCATTACACCCCGAAAGTAAGAAACCATTTCAAGAAGTCGTTACTAAACATCCTAACTTTAGATGGATATCTACCGCTAATACTATAGGATTAGGTGATGACTTGTTTCAATATCATGGCGTACAATATTTCAATGCCGCCGCAAGAGATAGATATTCTCTAATTATCAAATTTCAAAACAAAGCCCCTGAAGAAGAAATTAAAATTCTTACAAAGAAAACAGGCATAGAAGAAGATTTAGCAAAGAAAATGGTTAAAATCGCAAACGACTGTAGAAATGATGAATCGAAAGAAATTTTATTCCAGTTTTCTCTAAGAAGACTTATCAGTTGGGCAAACTATTGGAAAAAGATTGGACCTGATGCTTCTTCTGAATTGGCCGTCCTTAATTTCTGTAGCGATACAGACAGATACTATATTCAAGGTTTAATGCGAACTAATTTAGACATATTTAAAGATTAAAAATAACCCTTGCAATCCAAAATTCCTTATATTATTATATAATAAATTTACAAAAAGGAGGTGGTAACAATTTCTCATAAATATATTCCAGCGTATGAAGCATTAGCAAGAACCTTCTCCAAAAAAACAGGAACTAAGATTATTTGTAAAGGAGGAGGGTTTATGACTGATGGCAAAACAATTTGGATTCCTGATATTCCTGATGAATTAAATAAAGAACTTCGAGATCCTGCCCTTGCAGGAATTTTACACGAAAGCCAACACATTGTCCATACTTCCTTCAAAAAAGAATTAAGAAGCCGTAAAATCATTACACAATTCAAAGGTCTCTTTAACAACATAGAAGATATCCGAATATATAAGTTAGGAAAAAAAGATTATTCTGGATATCAAAATCTTCAAGAAACAGGTCTTAATTTCATTAAAGACAAGATAATAATTCCAAGCCTACTCAACAATTCCTCAAATAAAAATAAAAATCTACCTACCTTATTAGGAGGATGCCTCCAATATAGACAATCAGGAATAGATGATAGCTTCTTTCCTGCTTCTGTAAGAAAGATGGCAGATATAGCAGAAAAGGAACTTAAAAAAGTTAAATGGATTCCCGGAGAAAAGGGAGCCTCCCAGGCCGCTGACCTTACAGAGAAAATAGTAATGCGACTTAAAGAGAAATTAGATAAAGAAGAAAAAACTTCTTCAGATAAAAGCCCAAATTCAAAAGAAAACGAAAGCAAAGAAAAAGAAAGCAAAGAAAAAGAAAGCAAAGAAAAAGAAGAAAAGTTTGACAATGAAAAAAACAAAAAAAATGAAGAAAATGGCCCCGAAGACAAAAAAGACGAAAAAGACAAAAAAGACGAAAAAGAAAACGAAGAAGGAGAAGGAGCTCCAGAAAGTAAAGGGGAAGGAACTGAAGAAGAAGATAATAATAATGGTGAAAAAAAAGGTTCTTTTTCTAACAATAAAGAAAGCAAAGAAGATGAAGAAAATACCTCAAGAGAAAATGACGATAAGGGCCTTGCTGAAACTTTAATTGACTTCTTTAACGAAGATAATGAAGAAGAACCAGACAGTTTAATGGATCAACTCGAAAACTTTATAGAAGAAATCGTAAGAAAATTTAATGTAGATAACAATAAGCATGTTCCTTCTCCAGAAATTCTACCCTTTGATGAAGAAACTCACATAAAAGAATTTTATGAACAAAAAAAGAAAAGAGAAGGGGAACTTGCAGTCGCAAATCTAAAAACAGAATTTTCCGAAATCTCTTCTTTAATAGACCAACAAACACAACTTCTTAAATCAAAAATTTTACCTGTACTTTTAGCAGAAAAAAGAAGTTCTTTCATATTTGAACAAGAAGAAGGGGAATTAGATAGTGCTCGAATATTCAGGATTCCTAATGGAGATTCTAAAGTATATAAGAAAAGAGTTCTTGGAAAAAAACTTAATACAGCTATATCTATTCTTTGCGATATTTCGGGGTCTATGGCTGGAAACAAAATGAGGATGTTACACCCCACTCTTCTTGTAATTGCAGATACGCTATTTGCCCTAAAGATTCCATTTGAAATATTGGCATTTTCTACAGATGGAGACAAAAATCTTTCTAAAAATTATCAGAAATTAAATGATTTGCAAAACAAGTTCTGGGGCAAAACCCTTTCCTCTGAAGACCTAATTTATAACCGTTTTTCTCCCCTTTTTCATCTTATCATTAAATCTTTTCCAGAAAATTATATTCAAGTAAGAGAACTTATTCCTCTTATAAACGCAATGAAGTCTAATGTAGATGGAGAAGCGGTTGAATGGGCCGCTAAAAGATTAGCCCGACAAAGAGAAGAAAGAAAAATTCTTATGGTTCTTAGTGATGGAATGCCCGCAAACACAACTTCAGATTCTTATCTTCTTGAACGTCATTTAAAAGAAACCGTTAGAAAAATAGAAAAGACAGGAATTGAAGTTTTAGGAGTAGGAATGCTAACCTCTGCACCTGGACAATTTTATACTTCCTCTGTTGTTATAAATTCTATAGACAAAATATCCGAAAATATATATCGGGCCTTATTAGAGAAGCTTCGAAATTAATTAAATTAAGTAAGGGGGAATTAATATGACTGAAGATTTCGAGTATGGAACAAAGATGACTTTTTTATCCGATAAGGAAGCTGAAGCCTTTTTAAAAAAATATGATAAAATAATCCTCCTTGAATCTAAGAAAAAACCTAAAATTCACGGAATAACAACTGAAGATATGGCTCAAGAATGCAGAATGAAGTTGTTGGCGGGATTTCATTTATTTGATAAAGAGAAATCTTCAGAAAAAACTTGGGTGCTTACTGTTGTTAAAAGAACCCTTAATGGAATTTTAAACCAAGCCTTTAGAAAAAAGAGAACATGCTCAATCATAGAACAAGGTGATAACAATACAGAAATTCCAGTAAGAGACTATAGTTTTGAAAGATATAAAACTCATACAGCTAAAGATAAAACCAGAAGTTTAGAAGAAACATATACGGGACCTCCGGATGGAAGATCTGCTTTTGGTACAACTTCCTCTTTTACTTCCGAAGATTATCTTTTAGTGTTAGAAGCTTTACAGTTTCTGAAATCTAAGCTCCCCCAAGCTTCTTACGAAGCTATTAAAGAAGAAATTTTTCCAGAAATAGAAGAACAAATACATATTAATCCAAATTTAAAAGTTGAATATGAAATAAAGGAAGTAGAAGAATATAACAACATATGGACAATCTTTACGCCTAATGCAAAAGAAAGCGAAATTAAAATCTTAAGTCAAATTGCAGATTTCTTCGTTCAAGTATTAGGATTTAATAAAGAAAAGATCTTAAATAGAACAAGTTCTCAAGATATTAAGCTTTCCGTATATTAAAGAAAAAGGAGGCATTATGGGCAAAGAAATAAATGATATCGCGAAAATACTGGCTGATATATATTTTTTAAAATTTGGAGGAAAATATAAGGGAAGATATAGTATAACCAGAAAAAATTTATTAAAAATGTCCAATAAACGCAGAATGAGTGAGAAGTTCATTAATGATCTTAAACATACAATATTAGAAATGGGTTACGCAATGATTGAAGTGGATGAAACCTTTAAAATTATTGATTTAGATGTAATGGGTAATTATCGTAGAGTGCCTAAAAACATAGTGAACATTTTTGATAATATAGATTAGAAAGATAATAAAGATAACCATGCCCCCATAGACAAAAAAAAACAATAGATCTCTAAATAAGGTCAATAAAGCCCCTAATTTGTAGATTAGATTAGGGGTTTTATTTTGCCTAAAATTTGTGCCCTATTTTAAAAATCTATAAAGCCTCCAGACTGCCCACAGTAACCACCTATATAAAAATACATACCAACATACTGCTTTTAATATTTGAGGCCACCTACGTTAGTCTGAGAGGCCTTCAGAATGGTATTAAATTTACAGCTACCCTTAAAATAAACTATAACAAAGCCACAGCCTTTAAATCGCCCTATTTTTAGCCCCTCAGGATGCACCACACGCCCCTCAAATTGTTAAGCCCTATGCCTACCATGCCCTATTTTTAACGGAAAATTATTGAATTTAAACCAAACCCCTTATAGATCTTATCGGCCTCTTCTAAATCGGGTTCATCATAAGTAGTATTTTTCCACAATGTCCCGCCTTCAACATAAATTAAATAAGATTCTTTAAACATTTTTCTTGCTTCATCTCTCCATTCTTTTTTAGGAGAAATAAGTGCTACAATAACTATTAAACCTTGATCTTCAAATAAGGATGCAAGTTTTGCAATAGTTAAAATGTTTTGCCTTCTGCCTTCATCTGTAAAGTTAGATTTAATTATTTTTCTAATTTCATCACCATCTAATACCAGAGAAGGGGGCAATAAAAGATTATGTAATTTATAAGCTAACGTAGTCTTACCTGCATTTGCTTTTCCTGTTATCCAGATTACCATTTTACTTCCTCCTCCAAGTATTCCAATCCCTTACTGTGTCAATTCTTCTTTCACACTAACGGACATTTTTTAATCCACTCACACGATTCACAACCCCAGCCAAGCCGGTCACAAGGCGGAAGCTCCATTTCTCCCTTCTCACCAGGCGGATCTGGTAATTCTTGCCAGTACAGAACCTCACAATCCCATTCCGAAGCCTCGATCCAATTATCACAGACATAATTGTCAATAACCCAGGCTGTATTTCCCTCAGTGTCTTTAGACAGCGTGAGTACGGATCGGCTGTTGTCTGGTGGGTTCACTTTATTTTATTTTAAATGTTATTGTAGTTTCGATATGGCTGGTAAAGATAAGGGCAAATACCCACCAAGATAATTCACCATATATGCATAGAATTACCCCAAATACGAGTGATACCAAAAAGAATGGATTGAACGAACATTTATTTATCATTTCCCCCCTCCGGTGCGATCTGTTTATTATATTTACCTCTAAAATACCCTTCTATTCCCCAATTTTTTGCCTTGCAAATCTCTACTATTAACTCACGATCTGTCATTTCGGGCAAACCTGGTTTCCATAATTCCCTTGATTCCGTGAAAAACCAGGCTCTTTCTTCATTTCGGTATGGACATGCTTCGCCGTTTGCCCATTTGTCAAAACATTCCGGATGGGGATGCGCATAAGCACCACGACGCATAAGTTCAATAGTAAGATCGGTAGGTAATTGGCCGAGAGTGATGGACGATAATAAACGGATTGATGGAAATTTGGAAAATTCGAGATTCGCATACCTGAGATCCGCAGACCTGAGATCCGCATCACTGAGATCCGCATACCTGAGATCTGCACACCTGAGATCCGCAGACCTGAGATCCACATCACTGAGATTTGCAGACCTGAGATTCGTAGACCTGAGATTTGCAGACCTGAGATCCGTAGACCTGAAATCCACATCACTGAGATTTGCAGACCTGAGATTCGCATACCTGAAATCCGCATCGCTGAGATTCGCATACCTGAGATCCGCAGACCTGAAATCCACATCACTGAGATCCGCATACCTGAGATCCACAGACCTGAAATCCGCATACCTGAGATCCGCATACCTGAGATCCGTATGCCTGAGATTCACATTTCTTAGATTCGCATTTCTCAGGTCTGCATCACTTAGATCCACACCACTTAGATCCACAGACCCCTTTTCTGCCAGTTCCTTCACGGAACCCTCCCCCTCAATGATAACTTCACCTGTGTATCTGTTTCGTATTTTCGCCATGATGATGATGACTCCTTACTGTCTGAAGGCATAATGTGTTGCATGACTCTCCCCTTGGTGTTTCATGGCAACCCAACTTCTCTGGTAAATGTTATAGAATGGAAAAGACCATTACTGACTCTTTCAGGTGTAACAATCCGAATGAACTCGTTATCTAAATTAATATCTTCTAAATTAATGATGTCGCGCTCATCTACATCAAAAGCACCACCCCCTCCAATCTGACCAAACCTCAATTTGCAATACCCATCTTCAGGTTCAAGTTTAGTTATGAATTTAACCGTTGCCATAGCTAATCGCAATTTTGTTTTCATCATCATCTTCTCCATCTTCGATATCGTAAATACAATAGAATGCAGAAATATATGATCTGCTAATAATCCATCATATCATTCCCCTTTGGCTACTTTACATTCTACTAAATCACAGTAATGAGTTTGGGTGATTGAGTTAAAACTAATGATGTGTTCGACTTTTTCTATCAGCCATTCCTCTTCAAGTTGTAGTGATACCACTACTTCTCCCACTCGCGGGACAACGGATGATTTATATCTAAGTTTGTCTATAAGGATAATGTCCATCATAGTTACCTCTTAAAATTGTGTGCGCCCCAAGCTTTGTGTACACGCCGCTATTTTTTCACTGTTAGGGATTTGAACCCATATCTAAGGATTATCGTATATTTTCAGGCCATGAACCCCTATCTTTTACGAACCACCCTTATATCCTTCCAGATTAGATGAGACAGCGAGGGCGCACAATTTGATGTGGCAGCCAGGACTCGAACCTGGACGGGAGAGGCTTTATTATCGTGGGGGAGTATAAACGCATTCTATTCCCACTTCCTGTTAATTCAGGCCCAGACCTCAAATTTATCAGGACGGTGTGTTTGCCCTATTCACCCCGATAGCCATATACTCTACACTATCTGCGTCTACCAATGACAGGATGTTGGATATATATCCTATGTAACCTTGCCAATTCCGCTACTGCCACATACTGTAAAGATCAATCCTGCTACCCTCTACCCGATCCTCATGGCACAGAGACTCTTAGACTTATTTAATGAGAATCGTAATTTGATGATGAAATAACAACAATGCCACAACAATTCTATTTTTGACAGCTAAATTTTTTATAAAAAATTTTCCACTTAGGAACTATACGTTCGGACCAAATAAAAGGCGAGAGATTTAAAATCTGTTACCAAGGAAGATCCTCCTCCTCATCCGTTACATCCCTTACATTAAAAGAAAGAGGGGGCCTTTCTTCTAATTCATCTATGGGAATAGAAGTATCCCCCCAAGGGTCAACAACTTCGATTATCTGATCTATCTGGTTACGAAAATGTTTAGGAAGATCTTCATTTTTAGCTAAATATTCTAAAACATAAGAACTCTCTTCATATCCTCTAAGAAGAGAAGAGATTTTTCTGCCGCTATGCTTACCAAATAAAAGGATCCCATCTTCAAGAGGTTTCTTCTTAGAAGGGGATAAGGGGATAGTTTCAAGAAGGGGTTTAGCTCTAAGGGAATATTTAATACGGCTATTTCTTTCTTCGTTTAGAGCTTCTGCTCTTTTTTCCACTTTTTTTATGTTGAATTTGCCCATTGTTAGCTTCCTCCTTCTTCTTTCTCTTCTTTTTCTTCTTTTTCTTCTTTTTCATATCTAAGTATTTAAGAGTTTGAAGGGGATTAGTCTTTAATCCTCTATAAACACTCATAAGGTAAATAAATTTATTATAAAGCCTTATAAGGTCTTTTCTTTCTTGAAATAAATTTTTACTCTTACAAAAGGAGATCATTTTTGAACGAGGTTTTGAAATGCAGATCGGATAATAAGAACAACCAATTTCTCTACAAATGTAAACTCTTCTCTTGAGAGCATCACAAGGCTTTCTGCAAACTTTATGGCAAAGATAAATATGCTGCTGGTAACTTGAAGATCTAAGTTCACCTTTAGAATTTGTTTTAACTCCATCTGGATAACAAAACAAATGGTTCGTATGTTTTTTTGAAAACGTGTTAATCTTTTTCCAGAGAATCTTTTTTAACTTTTCTACTCTTTCTTTATCTTCTTTTTTCATTTAATCCTCTTCAAATTCTAAGATTGTAAAAATTCCCCCTGAATCTATACCCATCTCTATAGACATAAATTCCCTTCTTTCAAGTTCTTTAATGGAAAGTTTCTTTCCTGAAAGAATTTCCGCACAATAAAGTTCTCCTTCTGAATCTCTTTCATAAATTAAATATTTTTCTAGCATCTTAATCTCTCTATAACTCAGGCTTATTTTTTAAAAAGAACTCTACTTTAGAACCCTGGTTCATAATTAATTTAAAAAGGGAACTTTCCTGATATCTGAACAGATTTTTTAATCCAGGATTTTTCTTGTACCTTTCCTCTTTTAAAAATAACCTAATTTCCTCAGGATCTTCTATTTTGCTTTTAACGATTTCTTTTGCCATAAGGGTTGCCGCATATCCTACTTGGGCTAGAACGAAAGCATCAGCAGCATCATTATTAGAAATTTTAACACCATACCTATCTAAGATCTCTAACATTATTTGGTCTTTACTCTTTGCTTTAACCCATGCTTTAATAGTGAGAGGAGAAACTACAAGAAGAGGACTTTTCTTATAATAAAAAAGCCTTCTTAAAACGCCCCCTAATTCTCCTGCTAATTCTCTACCGAATCTAGCATTCATAGCATACCCCTCTATAACTACAAGGGGAGAAATATTTTCATAAAACCCCCTAATCTTTTTTTCAACATAAATGACCTTAGAAAATCCTTCACTAGGAGGTGAAATATTTCCCGTCTCAATCCAATTTTTTTTAGAAGGCTTCAAAAAACACCATCCTGTAGAACCCCTTGCAGGATCTATACCGAGAATCTCACTCTTATTACAATACTTCTCTACAGCTCTTACTAGAAATTTAGAACCTTCTATAAAAGCCTTTCTCTGCTCAAGAACGCCTTTTGGCTTAGACATGAATTAGTCCTCTTAATTAATAACTTCAAAAATATGAAAAACTAAAGCTCCATTCCTCATTTGAAAAGTGTTTATAAATTTTAAACTCTCTACACCCTCCTCAATTTGATGTCCTGTTCCTACAAAACGAAAAATTCTAGTTTCTAACTCAGCTTCGGGATTTATTAACGCCCAAAGATAAGGAACTTCTTGCTGAACACCTACAGTTAAGATTTTAGCTCCTCTAGGCAAATCCAATTCGAAATAGTCATTTATTTGAATTCTGTATTTGAATATTCTAAGCATTTTTAATTGTAGACCTCCCGTTGTAGCGATTCACTTCTAAAATTTCTCCATACCCTGTTGGTATATTTTTATTAGAAATAACAAAAACTTTATTTCCTTCTTCGCTAATTTTTTGTAAAAGATTTATTACTCTTTCTCTACCTGTCTTATCTAGACCCGTTAATGGTTCATCTAAGAAAAGAAATGGGAAATTAGAATCTGCAGAAGAAAATAATACTAACTGGGTAACTAATTCTACTCTGCTCTTTTCTCCTCCGGAATAAGTTCTAAAGTCCCTCGGAGAAGAACCATCAACCGAAACTAAAACACTTATTTCATCAACAATTTTTTTAGACTTTCGTTCAACCTTTGAATCAAAAATGACACTAATGTCATTGTCGCAAAGATCATCCAAGTAAACATTGGAATAACGGTTAAGATTATTAAGAAAATCATCAAATAAATTTCGAATAGTCTTACCGAAAACTGCTTTTGAAAATTCATTTTTTCTTCTCTTTAATTGTAAAATTCTCAATTTCTTTTCCAAAAGAGACTTTTCCCCTAGAAGCTCTTCTATCTTTTCTTTTATATCTTTAAGCTCTTCAGTTAAGATCTCAAACTTACTTTCTTCCCCCTTTAAAGATCTTAATTTTTCTTCAAAATCTATGCCAGGTTTAGAAGAAAAGGTTTTAATTTTACAAACAGCCTTCTTTAGAAGGGGTTCTTCTACTTCAATTTTAGTTCGCAACTTGTGAATTTTTTCAGTAAAGAAAATAAGCTTCTTTTTCCCCTCTTCAAGCTCTCTTTTTACCCCCCGTATTGACTTTAATCTCTTTTCTCTGTCGAGACTTGCCCCGCATTTACTACACCGTACAGTTACTTTGTTTTTTAAGTCGCCAATTTCTTTTTCGGCCTCCAAAATTTTGGCCATCAGTCTATCTTTTTTTTCGATTTCATTAGCAAGCTTATTCTTTTTTTTCGAAAAACTTAGTTTCTTTTCATTCATTTCTTGCAAAAGCTTTTCTTCTCTTTCTTTACTTGCTTTTCTTTTTAAAATATTCTTTTCTATTTTAGAAATTTTCAAAGCTAAATCTTTTGTACTTATACACTCTTTTTTCTTCTTGAAAATCTTTTCTTCCATTTCTCTAAGTAATTCTAATTGCTTATCTACAGCAATCATCTTAGAATCAGATTCTTGGAAATCTTCTTTAAGTTTCTTAAGGTTATCATTAGAAAGATCTTTAGCTCTCTGAAAGTCAGATAAATCCTGGATATCAATTATAATTTCAGCTTTTTTTGTATCTGTAACTCGAAGAAATCTTTCTGAATCATCTTGCCCAAAATAATTTCGATTTTTAAAGGTTTTCCAATTAATCCCTAAAACTCTCCAAATTTCTCTATATGTATCCGCCTTAGTTTTTCTAGAAAGAGAAACTTTCCCTGTTTTAGTTTTCTTAGTAAAGAATAACTTATCTCCATACTTAGGATGATTACGGAATTTTTTTATAAGATACTTTTCTTTAGAAATTGTATCTTGAATAAGAAGAGAAGAAACGCACCACTTACCAAATTCTCCAATAAAGCTTTTTTGAGAATGCCTCCTTATTGTTTTATCAAATAAAAGATCTGCAAATAAATCTCCAATAAGAGACTTTCCGGAACAGTTACTATCCGTTCCAGAAATATCAAGATTGTTCCCCACAATGAAGATTAAATTTCCTTCTAACTCTCTAAACTTTAAATCTAAATCTTCATATAGAACAAAATTCTTAGCCTTTAATCTAAGAAATTCAAATTTCATCCCGCTCCTCTTTTTCTCTTCTTGCCATTTCAGATTTATAAGCCATATAAGCTTTCTTAGCACACCCATCATGTAGAAGAACTGTACTAGAAGGAGAAACTTTAATAGGAACACCAGTCTCTTCTCTAGGAACAATATTTTCACAAATAACACAAAATCTATCTGAAGTTACTTCAGCCATATCATTTCCCTCCCTTAACTTTTTCATATATATCAAGAGTATGTTCGTAAAATTTCTTTCGCCTTTTCTCTTCTAATTTAAAATCTCTCATAGTAGAAAGCAAAGCCTTTCTTTTATTTACAGAAGAATAATTAGCTTTCTTCTCTTCTATTAAGAAAGTCCTTTTAAGTCTAGGCTGAACAAGATAATAAGGGTTGCATTTTAAAACATCCTTAAGGAATTTAAGATTGTCTTCTTCAGAAACTTTTTCTGTATCTACTATTGGTTTAACAATAGACCCAGAAATTTCTTCTGGGTCTATCTTGTAATTATCAATCAAAGTAAATCTTGGAGAAAATGTATTTTCAATACGGTGAGCCTTTAAAGTTGGAAGAGTTATAATTAGCCCACCGGGAATTGTATCTACTTCATCCATTCTTGTTTGGTGAATTGATCCTGCATAAAAACAGTTATCTGTAATCCATTGAAATTTATGATGATGACCTAAAATTATTAAATCATAATGTTCAGAAAGTCTTTCTATATCTTCTTTCTTAACCCCTATAATAGACTTTGTAGAACCATGTAATGTGCCTTTAACTCCAACATGCCCCACTAAAATAGAGAACATTGTTTTCTTTTTCTGCCCTGCGGCTAAAAAAGCATTCTTTAAAAATTTTTCATGAGAACAATAATTAATTGTATCAAAAGTAATATTATCAAACTGAAAACTTTTAAAGATTTTAGAATTATAATGAATATTTGAATTAAGAACTTGGCCACTCAAAAAAGAAAGGATGCTTGTATTTCCATCTAAATCATGATTGCCTGAAATGAAAATAGTAGGAATACCACTTCTGATAATATGATTTATTAAATAAAGAAGGAGATCTAAATCATCTGAATTGAGAAAGGCACTATGGCATATATCTCCAGGAAGAACAAGATAATCAATTTGATTTTTATGCACATAAGAAAAGAAATGAGCGAGATACTTCTTTAATTTATCCTTTCTAGAAAGATCTCCCGATACTGTATAGGGAAGTGAATTGGTTAAATGTAAATCACTAAGAATAGCAAGAAGCATTTCAGTTGATTTCCTTTGGAAGTGGAATAGGACCGGCCCACCATCCTCCTTGGGGCAAGGCCATAGAAGTTTGATTTTGCCAATAATAATTAAGACCTTCCTCTACTTCACAAAAAAATATTTCCCACAAATGAGAACTGTATCTCTTTGATCTTCTATACCAATACCACCCATCTTCTTTAGGTTTATCTTTCACCCATTTCATAATTTTCTCCCTATAAATATTTCCTTATTAACTTCTTAGACTCCGGAAACTCTTTAATAAATGGAGCAAAACCTTCAGCCCCCTGCCACTTTAATTCGCGATTTTCTTTAAAATGAAACCAAGCTCCCTTCTTAACAATTAACTTTTTACCTATAAGGTAATCTAAAATAGCAAAAGATCTATTGAACCCCTTGCCATTAATAATCTTAAACCGAACTTCTTTATGTGGAGGATAAAGCTTATTTTTAGAAGTTTTAACTATTCCGAAATGACCTATGATTCTTTTCTTACTATTTTGAATTGCTTTCGTTCTATAAAAGCTTAAACAAATTGAATCATGATAATCAAAAGCAGATCCTCCAATATTAGTATCAGGACTCCCCCAGCGAATTCCTATTTTTGATTTCGTTTGGTGGCTAAGGATAAGTATGGCTTTAGCTTTAGACAAAAGACCAGTTAGCTTACGGCACGCCATAGAAGCTATTCTTGCATGTTCTCCAAGAGCTTTTCCCGAAGAAGAAAAATCTCCATCTAACTCTGCCGCAGGAGAAAACCCCGAAAAAGAATCCATAATAATAACAAACGGAGCTCTATTTTCATTAACATGACGAGCCTTTTCACAGATATTTAGAGCCGTACGAGCAGTATCAAAAGCCTCTTCTAAAGTATCTGGCTGAGTGATGAAAAATTCATCAACAGAAGGGCAAATCTTTCTAGCGTATTTTACATCTAAAGCTCTTTCCGATTCTATAATGTGAGCCGCCCCTCCTCTTTTAACAGCTTGTTCTGCAATTCTTAAAAGAAAGGTTGTTTTTCCCACACTCGGTTTAGCTTTTACAGAAATAATTCTTCCAACAGGCAAACCCCATTCACCATCTTCTGACAAACAAAGTATTCTGTCAAGATTAGGCAGTCCCGTTGGAAGAACATTTCTAACCATTAAGGGGGTAAAATCATCTCCAAGCATTAACGTGTCTACCCCCTTAGTTTTATTAATCGTGTCTTTCATGATAAAAGACAGATTTTTTTCTGCAACATCTTCCTTTTTCTTTTTCCCCATTTTAATCTCACTTATTTTTTCTTAGATTTTTTCTTAGATTTTTTCTTTTTATCGGCAGATTGCTTTTTTAGCTTTTTCGAAAGAGAAGAATCTTTCTCTTCATCTTCCTTTAATTCTCTTTCTACATCATCAAAGAAATCATCATCATCTTCTTCCTCTTCATCTTCTTCCTCTTCATCTTCCTCTTCTTCCTCTTCATCTTCCTCCTCTTCCTCTTCTTCCTCTTCTTCTTCTTCTTCTTCTTCCTCCTCTTCCTCTTCTTCTTCCTCTTCCTCTTCCTCTTCTTCTTCTTCCTCTTCCTCTTCTTCCTCCTCTTCTTCTTCTACATATTCTTCTTCATCATCTTTTTCTTCTACATATTCTACACCCTTCATCTGAGCTTTGATTTCGTCAGGAGAAAGCTTTGGATAAATTGTACTCCAATCAAGTTCATTCTCCTCCATGAATTTTACAACAATTTTAGGAAGCTCATAAGATTCTAAAGAAAAACTAATTGAAGAATAGCTAGTACCCATTCCTTCTCCACTCTTCTTAAATTCATAATTATGCCCTTCTTTAAAATCGAAAGGGTTATGCTTGAAAGATTTAAAGATTTTTCTAGCCATACTAACAAGAGGATCTCCCAACACTGGACCAAAGCCTAAAGTGCCAATCCCATTACTGCAAACTTCTCCCCATGAAGTTTTCTTAGAGCATTTCTGGCATTCTTCATAACGTTCTCCATCTTCCCTCCATTCATAAGTGCCAAAACATTTCTTCGGTTTGGGAAATTTCTTAGTATCATCCTCGAAATACTTAATCAAAGGAGTTAAGCAAATTCCTTCAAGAAAAAGCTTCTGAACCCTCTTTCTTTTTTGGGCTCTAAGTTTAAACCTTTTATCATCTTTCTTTCGATCTCCTTCATTAGCAGCACACTGAGGACATTCAGAAACTGGTTGATAATTCGGATGTTTTTCATCAATATTGTCTCGCAAACACCTTATTCTAAGATCCCCATCCGGCCCACAGTTATAATGAATTCCCATATCCTCCCATGGAAAATCTCCCTTAGTATTCGTTTCCTTAAACCGAAAAAGATTAGATCCGGCAACAACGGGAAGCCTTCTTACAAAAGAAGACTTCATTTTTTCCTGAGCCCTCTTTCTTCTCCTTGCATTCTCCTTTTCTCTTGTTTTAAACTTTTCAGACGAAAATTTCCCCATTTTTTTATCCTCCATAAAAGGTTAATATTTTAAATAAATATACTATTTTCTTGTATAAGACTTCTGCAAATTTTTAACCTTCTCTCCTTCTTTCATCTAGAGGAATAACTTCCTTTCTAGAAATCCCCCTAATACTATCAGAAGGGACATTACGTATATCACTACTTCTTGACATAATAGCTATAGACTTTTCTCTTAACGCATCATATAATAGACTCGCCCTAAGAGCTTTTTCCTTAGCTTTACTAACTTCTAATTGGGCCTCTAACCATTTTGGATACCTTCGAATAACATTCTCTATTCTTTTTTCTCCAATTACCCCTTTATTTCTAACTTGTTTATCAAGTTCTGCTTCAACCTGTTTTCTTATCGCATCTTTATCTCTTACCTCTTTCTCTAAAAGAGAAACGATAGACCCAAAATACCCCATTATAGCAGGAATTCTTTCTACTAAAGAATGGACATCTTCTTCCTCATTAAATAATAATTCTCCGCCTATATCAACTTCATAAACCCTCCCCTTTAACTTAAACTTTACACTTGTAAGATTATTAAAGAGATGAGCGGAAGCAGAAGAAACTTTCTTCTTAGTTTTCTTTTTTTTCTTCTTTGATTCTTTAGCGACCATAATATCTATCACCTTAAAGAAAAGTATAGCGAGAGAATAAAACTCCTCTCGCTATACAAAAATTACCTATTCTATTTCTTCTTCTTTTTCTTACTTTTAGGCTTCGCCTTTTTCTTTGCTTTCTTAGCCCCTCCAACAATGGAAGGATCTACATCAGCAAGCTGAGCCTTCAAAGTTGAAGAAGGACGAAATTTAACAGCCACTTTTTCTGGAATTTCAATACTCTCTCCAGAATGTGGATTCCTGCCCGTTCTAGCTCCTTGAACAACAGCTTCAAACTTACCAAACTTAGGAACTGCGATACTTTCTCCACTGACAAGTGCTTGTGTAGAAATATCAAATACACTCTTGACAATTTCATAAACACCACTTTTCGTTAGAGCAGGAACTCCAGAATCTTCATCTTGATCAATTCTGAGATGAACTTCCTTCGCCAATTCAGCCAAAGATACCATTTTTCTTACCTCCTTTCTCTTAGATTTACTACGCCCTACAAGCCAACCTTATTAACTATTTCATTAACAACTTTTAAGACACTGGGAATATTAAATTCCCTTCGGATGATATTTAGGGCATTCAAATAAATTCCGCGAAAAGCTTGATTCCCTATTTCAATTTCAGTTACAGCATATATGAGAATTTCAAATTTATCCATACAAGCAACCAACTGACCTTCTGGGGAATCATCCTTCGCTGTCAACCAAGCTTCTTTTAATTTCAACCCTGTAATTTCAGGAAGCTCTTCGAAAATTTTCTCCTTAACACATTTTTCCCGAATATAATCAAGCCTTTCTTTAAAATCAGGATTTTCGTCATGTAAGGGATACAATATATCTCCCGTTTCACACTCTTCTAAGTCATGAACCAAAGCTTTTTGAAGAACAAGCTCTAAATTATAATAATAACCTTCAAGCCTTTCATTTTCTAAGTGAGCAAAGACCATAGCGTACAAAGCCAGATAAAAAGAATGTTGAGCAACAGAATAAGGCTTTATATGGGGAAGATTACTGCATCTATCTATATAACGTAATTTTTGAACTCGATCAAAGAAATCAAATTTTTCTTCCAATTTTTTTTACCCCCTGCTTTCTCACTTTAATTTTATATTTTCGTAACAACTTACAAATAAGAGGCTGGGAAATATGTAAAAGGTCACTTATTTCATGTGAAGTTAAAAAGTATTTTTCATAATATATATAAAGAGCACACCATGGAAAAACAAACGGAGTATGTTCTCTAACCCTTGCTTCTACATCTACTCTTCTTTTCTTCTTAGGAGCAATTCCGGGAAGTGTTCCTTTTGCCCTCGGAGGAAACCCTCTTTTAAGTAACGAGGTTCTCATCTTAGTAGTAGAAATGTTAATTATCTCCCCACTACGTTTTAAAGAAAGCTTCTTATCATAATAACAAATAAAAGCAAAAGATGTAAAGTTTCTAAACCCCGCTTCTTTAGCCTTAACTTCTTCATCTACTTGATTAAGAGGCCACTTTTTCTGTTGTAAATGGGTCAAAGTTATACACCTTAGCTCTTCGATTTAAATCTCTTGCATACTTATTCTGCCTTTTGATAATTTCATCTCTTTTTTTTAGTCTTCGTTTTTCTTCTGCTGGAATTCCCCCTTCATCTATTATTTTCCCAAGGGTAAGATCATCAGTTTCATATCCTGACTTGCCTGTAGTTTCTAGAACTTTTGATCCAATCTTAAAAGAAGAAATAATTTTTCGGGCACTATACGTTCCACACTTATTACAATATACCCGTTTCCGGCTTAAAGCTTTCCAATCCTCCGAAGAGACTTTTTCCAACTTTTCAAACTTTAATTTGCAATATTCACAGTAATATTCATATAATGGCATATTTAGCCCCTTTTATAGATCGCTAATCTCAAAAAATCGCCCCCAAAAATTTTGGAGTCAGCCTATCCCCTCTCTCGGTTTTGTCCCTTGTTAAATTTCTTCTTTCTGAGCTTAGAACGATTTACTTTCGATATATCTAAAGAAATTCCATAAGGAATCTTCTTTTTTAAATCCCCTGTTCTTATTTCAGAAATTCTAGCTATAAATTTATACTTCGGCCATAGATCTGCTAAAAAAGCTGCAAGTTCTGCCCTTACATACCCTATTTTTTGATCTTTCTTTTTCCTCTTAACCATTACGGCTACTGCATTTTTATCAAATCTATTGTTTGGTTCTCTCTTAAGATAAACTTTTTCCTTCCCAGATAGACTAGAGATAATTTCTTGTCGATCAAAAGGAAGATCTTCATTTCTAAAAGTTACTCCCTTAACAGTAATTTCCATACTAATCTCCAATCTCAAATGATTTTCTTATTTGCCTTAAAGACATAAACTCAGGTAAAATTTTTTCTGGTTCCATTACAGAAAGTAAAGGATCTCTAACCTCTTTGGATTTATATAATAAAATATCTAACCTTAAACCTGCCCCATCAGAAATTGCCCCTAGAAGATCAAACTTTGAAAAATTTTCTTTTATAATTCGAGAGTGTTCTTTAGGGAGATATCCAATATCTGCACGAACCATTCCTGTATCTACAAAAACTGCAATCGCATTAGAGTCATACTTATTATTTGGTTCCGGAATTAACTTTAAGTATTTTTCCATATATTTTTTTCTTGCAGGAATTGCATCTTTATCAAGTAATTGAATGATTTCATACCGACAATCTGGTTCCCCAAGGATTACATCTTTCCCATGAACTCTAACAAAATCAGCAATTATTCTTCTTCGAGAAAAATCTCTAACAAGTTCACTTTTAAAATTAACCCCTACAATTTTTGGATTATAATAATAAATTCCTTCATACCCGAAAAGAGAACGAGTTAAAAAGACCTCTCTATCGGTTCGTTTAGCTCTCATAGAACTACAATCCAATGCCCTGGCTCCAAAACTTTATTCTTCCTTCTTCTATCAGCACTTACTGCGATTGAAGACTCTTTATTCCAAACATTTTTCTTTCCAGAAACAATAATCATACTCCCCACATCAAATTCTAAATTTTCTTCTATTAATTCTAGACTCTCTGGAAACAAAATTACCTTCTGTTCTCCATCTTTATTTTTAATGTGAATATAACACATTAGAGTATCCCGAACAGTCTTTCGAAAAATTTTCTTCGTGACTTTGCCATAAGTTCTAAGAGGCCCATTCTGCCTAAGCCTTTCAAACTCTTTTAGAGAAGTAAAAGGTTTATACTCTTCTATCTGATCTTTATATAAGCTTTCTAAAGGATAAGTCTCAAACCCATACAGATTTTCTCGAGCCAAAAGGAAATTTTCTTTAGAAGAAAAAGCTAAGGGCATTTCTTTTTCAAGTTCTTTCTTTCCTTTGATTGCTCTGTATTCTAAAAGAACATCTTTTGCTTTTCCGAATTCCTTAAACACTCCCGCTATAGCTAATGATTCTACAATTCTACTATTACATGCCCTTCTGTTGATTCGATTATAAAAGTCTTCTATAGAATCATACGGAGCATTTTCAATAATAGTAGCCGAAGCTTTTTCCCCTAAATGTTTTATTGCGGTAATAGGCCACTCTATACGTGTCCTACATGGCTCGAAAATAGCTTTTGGGTGGTTTATATTAGGTAAGTTAAATTTGATACCGTAATGGCTTTCTGCGATCATTTTTGCATTAGAAATTTTATCATGAGGAAGGTATCGAAGATGACAAGCAAAAAATTCTACAGGATAATGTACTTTAAGATACTGGCAAATATATCCGAGAAGAGCATAACTAGAAGCATGACCTCTTGGAAACAAATAGCTACCAGCTTGAGAAAACTTCTTCCAAATCTGTTCAGCAACCTCTTCTATATCTTCCTCGCCAGACCACTTTTTCATTGCTCCTTCAATAAATTTCTTTTTGTAGCTCTTAAATACTTTAGGATTTTTTCCTTTAATAATCTTCCGAAGAGCATCAGCCTTTTTAGGGTGCATACCTGCAAATTCACTTGCTGTCCTTAAAATATGCTCACTAAAAACAAGAACTCCAAGGGAATCATTTAAAATATTCTTTAAAGAGTGATGATCATATTTAACAAGAGAGGGATCTTTCTTTCTTTTAGAAAAAGATTTATCAGCATTTGCAGACAAGGCTCCTGGGCGAGCAAGAGCATTGATGACAATAAGATCATTAAATTCAGTTATGTTCACCATATCTACAATCTTCTTAGCAGAACCTCCACTAAACTGAAAGACCCCAAAGACCTCCCCTTCATTAAACTTATTAAAGGTTGCTTCATCTTCTAAATCTAATTCATAAAGGTTTATTTCTTCCCCTTTTGTTTTCTTTACAAGGTCAATAACTTCAGAAACAACAGAAAGGGTTCTTACCCCTAAAATGTCAAGAACCATTACTCCAATTTCATTTAAGTCTTCTCTACTCGTATGGGAATTTTCCCATACTGTAGAAATAATCCTTTCGCTTTTCTTTGCAGGGTTTACTTGTGTTCTAATAGGAAGAAGCTCATCTACTTTTCCAGGAGTAAGAACTACTCCTGCAGGATGTAAAGATGAATTCCTTACATTTCCAACGAGAGGAGAAATAAATGTATCTACAGCTCTTGAATTGCCATTACACCATTCATCGAAAAATTCATACTTCTCCCTTGCACTCTCTAAAGATAGTCCATCTTCCATTCCAGAAGTTATCTTATTTATAATTCCAAATTGATAACCTTTTTGGAGATTAAATATTCTATTTGCTTCTTTCTTATCTTCTTCTAAAAGAGCATCTTTTCTTTCAACTTCTAATCGATCTTTAAGGACTCTAGTAACATCTTTAATAGCTCCCTTCAATTGCATTCGATTATAAGTCCCTACAGATACAACTCGATCTTCTCCATACTTTTCTCTTAAATAGCTAATAGCTTTACTTCTAAATTCTGAGCGAACATCAATATCTATATCAACATCATTAAGGGATCGATACTTACTAATAAACCTTTCAAACATAATACTATGTTTTATAGGATCTATTAACCCGAATCCAAAGATAAAAGCAATAAGACTACCATTAGCTGACCCCCTAATGAGAGAAAAAGCACCTTCGTTTCTTACATAATTCAGAAGATCATCACATATAAGAAAATAATCTACCGCCCCAAGACTAACAAGGGTCTTATATTCATAGATAATTCTTTTTCTATAAATAGAATTTTCAAATTGCTTCTTACTAAGTATTTTCTTGGCTCGATAAAGAAGCATTTCTTTAAAGAACTTATCTTTATTTCCAATTGGAAATTTTTTATACAAAAAATGAGTAGTATGGTCATAGGTAGGAAAATAAAGATTTCCAGTAGGAATCTGATAAGTGCATTCTTCTGCAATCTTAAGACAATTATCTATAGCAGATCTAAATATCTTCTTAGGAATAGATCTTCTTTGGTCTCTTATGTCTTCCCATTCTTTTAAAGATTTTAGATAATTCTCGGGAGCATCGTATGCAAAGCCCCCCTTAGTAGCCATTTCCATTACTAATCTTTGGACACTATGTTCTCCTTTATGTACGAAATGAACATCATTAGTAACTACAAAGGGAATATTAAGTTTCTTACCTAACTGAATCAAATGCTTATTAACTACATCTTGATCAGAATAATCCACTAACTGAAGTTCTAAATAAAAATTTTCTCCAAATTCTTCTTTCATCCTTTTAGCTACTTTTAGAGCTGTTTTGGGTTTCTTATTTAAAAGAAGCTCAGGGATGATCCCTTTAGTACATGCAGAAGTGCATACAATTCCCTCTTTGTGTTTAAATAGTTCAGAAAAATCTAATCTTGCATTATAATAGAACCCCTTTGTCCACGCAAAATTATTCAAAGCGATTAAATTCTGAAATCCCGCCTTATTTTTAGCCAAAAGAAGAATATGATTAGCAGTCCTATATTTTTCTAATTCCCCTTTCTTCAAGTCTTTTTTCTTTCTATCATCTTGCATCTTCTTAACACTTTGAACAAAGTATGCTTCAAGGCCCATTATAGGAGATACATTGAACTTGGAAGATTCTATGGTTGCTTCAGCTAAAGCCCCTAAATTTCCATGGTCTGTTATGGCAAGATGAGTCATCTCCAATTCATCACATCTTTCAAAGTAAGAAGAGGGGGAAGGAATCCCATCTAATAATGAAAACATTGTATGAACATGAAGCGAAGGGAAACTCTTCATCCTAATGCCTCCTTATGTAATCTTCAATTTTTTCAATTGAAAAAGATGAAAGCGATTTTCCTTCAAACCTACTTCTTGTAAGACTTAAAGCTTTTGCCAGATTACCCCCTGGTCTAGAAAGGAATTCTATGGCAGAAACAAAAATATCATCAGCCTTAACGTAAATTAAAAATTCCATCGCTTCAGAAAGATTATTATTTTTATAATGATAAAAACTTTTGGCAAGAATAAGTCCATCTTGTAAATAATTAAAAGAAGGAACAATCGCAGAATTATCAAACTTTCCTTTTCTTATATCTTCTTCTATCTGAAAAAATAATTTCAGTTCAAAATCTAAATGTTGGACTCTATCTTCTTTAGGAAGATCCATTTCGAAAGGCAACGGCCTTACATGCTCATAAACATTGAAAGAATATTTTGCACCAAGAACACTTTTAGTTATATCTCCCTGGAAATCATAAGCGTGGAGACTGTTAATCATATGGATTTGCCTTCCTATCGGAATTTCTAATAACATTGCCATCGTTTCAAGAATTACAGAAAATTGGACAACATTTGTATTACAAAGACCGTATGTTATATCATTAGATCTATTAAAAATAGTAAGATCTAACTTCCCTTCCCTAATTAAAAACTGAAACGCTATGTTACAAGGACGGTCATTAGTTTCAATTTCAAAATGATCTAAAAAAGGATTCCAATAGATCATAACTGCTTGCCGAGTGGAAGAATCTTTTAGAAGAGCATTATAACAATCTTCGAACTGATCTCTTAATTGAATCTTCGGAGTTCTTAAAGAAAAAGTTCTATGACTTCCCCACTCTCTCATTCGAACTCCATAAGGAGCATGGAACTCCTTTTGTTCGTCTGCATATTTTTTCATATTCCCAAGATAATATTCTATAAATTCAAGATCTCCTCTTCCTCCTAAAATATATTCACTTTCTTGCATTTGAAAAAAAGGATGAATCATTCTTCCCGGACAAGTTAAAAATCTTTCCCTTGGCTTATTGATAATCACCATAGCAGGACGAACTTCTTTAGTCGATAATCCTCTCGGAGAAATTTCCATTCCTCTTTCAATTATTCCATCCAAGGTATCTTTGTAAAAATCATTTACTCCGTCACCTTCAACAACAAAAAATCTAGAATCTTCTATCATGATTACAACCCCAAATCTAGAGAGTTTTTATTCCGCCATCTTCATTCTTTATCTTAACAATAACTCTTCTGTTAGGCCCAGATTTAATAAAAGATTTTTCTCTCCCTTTATCAATTCCTAAAAGGGAATCAATAAACCCTTTGTAATCTGTAACAGCTAAAGTAATTTCAATCATATCTGGACCTACAACTTCTTCAACACAAACATGAGGTGAATTGAATTTCAAATGTAATCCTTTATTCTCTTCCATCTCCCTCCTCCTCCTTTTCTTTTTTAAAGTCTATATCTCCAAAAGTATTAAACAGAAAATTTAACCCAAAATATCTAGATACAAAGAAAAAAACCAAAGAGAAAAGAAAAAATAAAGAACTCATCCCCATTCTTCCTCTACCAAAAAAGAAAATTGCCACACCGAGAAACGCCCCTCCAACAAAGGATAAGAATAAACTCTTATCAATAGAATTATAAATTGCACTCCTCAAATTTTCTTCAGGAAATACTGAATCTTCATTATCCATTTCATTTCCTCTTTTTACAAGTAAATACCTAAATCCAACAGGCAATAGCATATATATAACTATACTGCTTTTTGTATAGAGACTTCTTTACTAAATTCATTCTTTAAAAGAACAATTAAACCAAGAGCTGACCATTCATACTTTCTCTTAGGATGTTCAACCAAATGCTTAATTGGATACCCTAATACTTTTAAAGACCTCATTCTTGATCTTGTAGTTAAGGGAAGAGCACACATCCCTTCTCTTCCTTTAACTATTGGAGTAGGGCAATCTTGACAAGAATGCTCTACAAAAAAAGCAAGAGCTTCATGATAGCCCTGTCTTACAAATTGTAACCTAAGAGAATATAATTCTTTTTGGAATTTAACTAACTGATAAGAAACGAGATTCTTCCCCGGATGAGAAAAGATATGGTCGGATAATCTTATTCCTCGATACACGGTTTTTTTAGCTTTATACTCACACCAGGGACAAAGAAGGCCATTGACTTTCTCCCTAAATGGCTTCTCAAATAAGATAGCTTCTCTTCCTGCAATTATATCTACAAACTGTTTAAAAGTTATTCCCATAGAGTCAAAATCATACAAGAAACAAGCTTGAGGCTTTTTAATCTTAGGTGTCCACCGCTTAACCTTAACAAAATCCACGATCTCTGGGAGCATATTATCTTTCCTTCTTAATTGCCATAAGAGTTACTTGGGTAAGATAAGACATTACCGGATATTCATATTCCACGCCTAACTTTTCCAGAAGAGAATAAACATTTATTCCTGTAGCTTCTAAAGAAGTTAAACCATGCCTTTTACAAGGAGGATGTTCCCTCTGGGGACATTTTCTTTTACATAAATCGCAATGCCCTTGAATATATGTTTCCGCTTTAAATCCTTGCCTTCGATTAATTTTTCTTATCTTATACATTAGAAATGTAAGATATCTCGCACTTACACTTTCTATGCCCTTTAGCTGTCTTCCGCTTGTAACTTTTCTCAGCCTAAAATGGGCATATTCTTCTTGCTCTCTCTTGTACCAGAACCTTTTAGTCCCATCATTCCTAAAAATATAAACATAAATTTCATCAAAAGAATTAAAATATTCTATAGAAGAATCTATTGTTCTATACTGAGGATAAGTCTGATACAATAACGGAGGACATAATATTCCTCTATTATATAAACCACAATTCTGACACAATACTCTAGCATAAGCAGTTATAGGAAGATCTTTAGGGGAAATTTTAAAAATCTTATAAATAAACTGAGGAAAGTTTTTTTCTTTTACATATTTTACTTTTGGCATTTCTACCTCTAAAAAATTTTCTTTCTGAAGAATTTAATTCCCTCGTTAGAAGCCTTTTTTAACTCGGGACTTAACTTTCCCCTTACTCGCTTGTTAAAAAGGCCACAAGCTTTACCATTTGCAAGATCAATAAAATCTTGAGCAATTTTTTTCCTGTCGAACATATACATCAAGTTATAATTATTAGAAATTATAGCTTCAGCTTCGTCTTTAGATAACGAACTCCCATATTCTACAATTTTCCCATACTCTTTCGGAATAGCATCATATGGAATCATTATATAATTTTCGTTAGGCTTAAATACTTGACCTACTCCGCTAGAATCGTTTGACATCCCAAGGTTAATAGCAATAGGAATGGTTCCTCTCTTTATTGCGTCTACTATCACTCTATTAAAATGACTTCCATATTTATTATACCTTCTAGACCAAGAAGAATCTACTAAAGTTCGAACTTGACTAAGGATTACATCTCTCTTAAATGGAGAAATGAATCCAAGATAATCCATTCCATAATGTAAGGCTCTATCCCAAATTCTAGTATTGGAAGTTTCTAAGAATTCTGGAAGATCAGGATCTTCTGCTTCTCTGCAATAGTATTTATCTTTTACTTTATCTTTCGAGACCATATATCTCTGCTCTATGCCGCCTCCCGCAACAAACTTTTTTATATGATCTCCCATGTATGGAATTGCCCTAATTAAATTGTCAACATGTTTCCAAGATTTAAAGACTTGAAGAGAAAGAAAGCCAGGAGATCTTTTATCATAATCATAAACCTCTTCTATTCCAGAAAGATCTTGAGGGTTGAGAATTAATGCTCTAGGAACATCTAGATTCCTACCGAGATTGAAGGCGCATTCATGGACACAGGCTATTCCATCAAAATACTTACGAATTCCTGCAATCCAAGGAATATTAAATAAATTACCATCATGCAAAATAGCTATAGATTTTTGACAAGCTGAATATAGATACAGCCAATCAGAATTTCCTTGATTTGCTTTGGATTTAGAAGGAACAGGAACTTCCCAAATTACAAGATCGTATTTAGAAAGAGTATCTTTTGTCTTTTTTAAATTCTCCTCTCCCTTATACGAAAGCTTATGTTTCCAAGGAACAGCATTCCACCCTGCCTGTTGATTAACTACACAAAAAGCTCCATTGACCCATCCTCTTCTGAGAAGCTCTCTATCTTGGTAAGGTCGCCTGAAAAAATCCTGATAATAAAGAATATGAAAATTAACCTGATGCCCTAACTCTCTTAATCCAAAAGCTAATTCTTCAACATGGTTAATTATCCCCCCTAAATCTGAAATTGGATATATTACAAGAGCAACTTTCATAATTCTTTCTCCATTAGTTTTTTTATTTACATTGCCCTTCAACACAAAATGCATCTGCATAATTTGGATTAAGATGAACAATTACTGGCAAAACAATATCCTTATGAGCTTTTTTTATCATTCTTTGATAAATTTTCCAATCTTCCTCGGACATCCTCTTCTTTAGAACTTTTTCTGTAGTTACCCACCCATACGTTCTAGTTACACTAAAGCCTATATTCTTAAGAATTTTAACTAATTCTTCAGGATTATACTCGTACACATGAAAATCATACCCTTTAGAATTTCTCCTAACTGGAGTCGAGATGAAATATTTTCCTCTTTTACGAAGAACTCTATGCATTTCTTTCAAAAGAAGAATAGCATATTTTTCTTCAAAATGTTCTAAAGTTTCACCAAGAAAAATGCAATCAACAGAATTAGATTTAACGAAATTTAAAGGAAAAGTTATATCATGTTGAATAAACATAACAGGGGTTCTAGATGCCCCTACAGCTTCAAATCCTTGAGTAAGGCGCTCATCATCTATATCTACCCCCACATAAAGAGGGTTTTTATAATAAAAAGACCCACTCATAATCTTTCTAATTTCTCCTACATCACAGCCTAGATCCAACACCCTAGCTCTTCTTTTCTTGAAGACAGGAACTCGGGCTGACCATTCATAATGTCTATTAAGCCAACTTAATCTTCTAGAATATCGAACCATACCTCGGCCAATCTCCTCCAGCATAAAGGCAGTTCCACAATTTTCTATTCCGGAATTATGAAGATTTTCCTTTAGCTTTTTCGCTAAAAATAAAAAAGCCTTACTTTTTACAGCAGGCTTTCTTTTTGATCTTCGAAGAACACTTAAATCAATAAAAGAACCAAAGGCGGTTTCTATTTCAGAAGATACTTTCTCAACTTCCATCTTTTTCTCCAAAAACATAGAGACTAGATAAATTCTAGCCTCTATGTTCATTTTATAATTTTAAAATTTATCTTAAATTTCTATTTTTTCTTTTTCTTCCCTCCCTTTTTTCCTTTAGCTTTCTTCTTAGACTTCTTCTTAGGTTCTTTCTCTTCAACTTTCTTCTTAGATTTCTTCTTAGGTTCTTTCTCCTCAACTTTCTTCTTGGACTTCTTCTTAGGTTCTTTCTCTTCAACTTTCTTCTTGGACTTCTTCTTTGCTCCAACTACGTTCTTAGCAAACCATTCACTATACTGTTCAACAATTTTAAGCCCATCGTCTATAGCTGTTTTAGAAACGGCAACCTTGACCGCCTTATAAGGCTTTGTCCAGTAATCACACATCTTTTTAAGACTTTTACCTTTAGGCTGGAAAAACTTTTCATCATCAATTACCGACTTATTAAGCCAAAGATAAATTTCTCCTTCTTTAGCTTGCTTAACAATGCTGCAAAAATTAGGCCCATCTTTTCCAAGAGTAACAATCGTAATTGATTTTTTATGAACTACCTTTCCAAATTCCTCAAGGCCCTTCAGAAAAGGCTTAAAAGAAATAGGGACTACAGTCTGTTCTCCCCCAACTTTAAGTCGGTCTACTTTAGGCCCACCGCCACCGCCACCTCTGTTTGATTTCTTAGGCTTAATCTTCTTTCCAGGAAATCGAGCTTTTTCCGGAGGAAGCTCTTCTTCCTCTTCTTCCTCTTCTTCCTCTTCCTCTTCTTCTTCCTCCTCTTCTTCTTCTTCTTCTTCCTCCTCCTCTTCTTCTTCTTCCTCTTCCTCTTCCTCTTCTTCCTCCTCCTCTTCTTCTTCTTCCTCTTCCTCTTCCTCTTCTTCTTCCTCCTCTTCCTCCTCTTCTTCTTCTTCTTCCTCCTCCTCTTCTTCTTCTTCCTCTTCCTCTTCCTCTTCTTCCTCCTCCTCTTCTTCTTCTTCTTCTTCCTCTTCCTCTTCTTCTTCCTCCTCTTCCTCCTCTTCTTCTTCTTCTTCAAGTTCGTCTTCTAAATCTTCCTCCTCATCTTCCAATTCTTCATCTTCAAAATCCATGTCCTCAAATTCATCCTTGTCTTTTGCCATTTTTGTTCTCCTCCGTAATTAAAGTTTTTAGACAAACATACAGGTTTTTACCTCATGTTACATTATACACCGTTCAAAATTAACGACTTCTAAAATAAATAAATCTTGCTTTTTTTTATAGAATCTTTTATTTTTTTTACAGATGACTCATCAGGGTCTTTCCCATTAGGGAGAATACATACTCTAACTTCCTTATCGATACAAACCTTTGAAAGGAGATTATGAATTTTCTTAAGATTTTTTATGGGGACAGACCCATCCAACATAAGGAAAATTCTCTCAGCTTCAGTCCGGGATAAAAGGTGGACTTGCCTATTGCTAACAGAGCTCCCTAAAAGACCCACGGCGGAAAGATTAAGTGCTCTCATCTTTAACACATCCCATATCCCTTCTACAACAAAAATATTCTTTTTATAAATTACGTCATTATACCCATATAACACCTCCGACATAAAAGATTTCTTAGGAAAGAGTGATTTTCTATACTTTCCCCCTTTTTCTTCTGCCAATTCTTTAGCTTCCCTAAAGGCTTTTTTACTTAAAGCTGTAACCGCAGTAAAAGTCTCAGTTCTTAAAGTTTTAATTGGGAAAACTATTCTATTAAAATATTTTCCCCCCTGATTACAAATTAAAGCTCCTGTCTGAACAGCAAGCTCATAACTTACCTTCCTTTCCTTAAACACTTTAGGAAATCTTTCTCTTGTTATCTTCTTTAACCCCATAGGAAGGGGATTCTTAAAATATACCTCTTGAAAATCTAAGCTCTGAGAGCCTAACCGTACCTCTTCTAATAGCCCCCTAACCTTACCCCTTAACCCGTCCGGCGAAGTGTCCCTCCCCCGCTTACAGAGCTCCAGAGCGACATCAACATTAATATCAAAGACCGCCATTAAAAAGGCAACAGCATTACACGCCCATTTACATCTATGACAAATTCCAAGATTCTTTTTGACGTTATAATAAAAATGATCTTCTTTATCACACGAAGGACAAGTCATCAAAATTTCTTTATCGTTAATCACGCGATATGAAATTGCCTTATCTTTCAATATGTCTTTAATATCAAACATCAGAGTGGAAGAGTATCACCATTATATATATTCTAAGGGGAATTTTATTTTTTCTTCTCTGCAAACTTTCTTATTAGTCAGCTTCTTTCTTGGTCTATGCACAACAAATTGATTAAGAATAGAATCAAATTTTATAGAGACAACTCTGGACTCTCCCAAATCACCCTTTTTCTCCAATAAGATATTCAAAAATCTCCCTTAAAACATCTTCACCAATCAATGCCACGGATTCATATTCTCTAGACATCTTTATTTCTTTTCAACCTTCACAATAGAGAAAGGAGACTCTACAAATTTACCATTAATGAACTCGTTATAAATTGAATACAAAAGAGAAATGTTTTTCTCCCCTTGCAAATGATCTACTGCATTTAATATATCTTCCGGAGAAATAACAGAAAAACAAGGAGAAGGGAACCCTTTATCACAAGGACTATGTCCATGAATAAAACTTGGAGCACACTTAACCCCGCAATCTATTCCAATAGCATTTTTATAATACTTCATTCTAATTTTAGAAGGAAAACATCCATAAAGACCAACGACAGGAACGCCTAGTCCTCCTGCAATATGTACAAAGGCAGAATCAGGAGCAATTATTACATCTAAAAGACTAACTATCGCAACAGATTCCCTTAAAGGTTGATCTGCAGAAATTAAATTTACAAAATTTTTCTCTCCTAAAAGAATTTCTTGTAAATACTTTCCCACCCCTTCCTGTCTTTTTCCTCCAAATACAAAAACAACATATCCTTTCCCAAGAAACTTTTTGGTAACAGCAATTATTTTATCTAAAGGAATAGTTCTAATAGGAGAAGAAGCTTCTACTTGAATTCCTATTTTTTTAGCACCAGTATCAATTCCAAATTCTTTAACTTTCTTTTTTGCTATGGAGATTTCACTATCTTCCAAATAGATCTTTGGAATTTTTTCTTCTGCAGAAATTTTTGTAAAATCTACTCCTGCTTCTTCTAAAAATAAATCAACCGCATGGAGTTTTTGAGCCCTTTCTGGATTATCTTCTATTGCTCCTTCAAAAATTAAATGGTAGTTACTCTTTTCCATTTCTTTTACATCAAAAGGCATCTGAACAACCTTCTTGATGTATGGATTTCCATTTATTACAGCAGAATACATAGGAGAAGTTCCAAGCTTAATTGTTACTCCATACTCCTTAATTAAATGCACAGCTAAGGGGACCATAAACATCACATCTCCTATCCCCCCGCTTCTAAACAAAAAAACTTCATCTCCTTTTTTTAATTTTTCAAGATCTACCTTTCTATATACATCTTCAAATTTTCTTGTTTGACTTAGTCCTCCAGGATAAAGCTTTAAAAGCTGCCGCATTACAGCCCCAGACATAACATACTCATGATTCTTCTTTAAAGTCAGCCCTTGATAAACTCCCAAATCTATAAATAATTCAACAATAACCACAACTATTCTCCTATATTATACAATGAAAAATGAGGAACTCCTTCCATCTTGCCAGAACCATCAATCTTTACACGATCTTCTTGTTCAATTCTTTTAAATTCCTCATAGAATTCTTCTCTTTTAAAAATGTTCTTTTGTTCTAAAAGAGTATTAGAAACAACAACATTGGATTTGACATTTTGAATTCTTTCAAAAAGAGTATCCATTCTCTGTTCTAATGGAACAACCATTATCTGAAAAACTTTTCTTATATGAAGATCAAGGTCAGACATAAAAGTTTTCTGATCAATCTGAATTCCTACAGAAGAATTCTTTCTTCTTAGCTTCTGCACCTTCTTTTTTTTCTTACTCATTATTTTATCTCCAAAAGTCTCATTTTCTTATAGTCTCGATAAAGATCAACCCTTACCCCTCCAGGACCATCTCTGTTTTTATCCAATGCTAAAGTTAAAATATTATCCTTAGCCTGTTCTTCTGACTGATTCATGATATATATAATATCTAAAATCCGAGCTTTATCATAAGCTTCTGCTAAGTCTTCTACAGTAGAAAGTTTAAATCTGGAAGTAGCCTTTAGCTGAGTAGTTGTCAACCCTGGAAGTCTTTTGGCTTTAAGATAGAATTTAAAGTCCCAATATATCGAGGCTCTATCTAACCTATGAGAATCATAGTTTTTCACAGCAGACATTAAATCACAAGAATCAATAATGAGAAATTCAGTATCGAACCCTTCGAGCTTAAGAAGCTCAAGGACTTTATCTACCATTACTATACTCGTTTCATCTTTTACTGTTTCTTTAATAACAACATCATTCTTCATCCTAGAAGATAAAGATTTAAAAACCTTTCTAAAATGACTCAACTGACTCTTATCAAATTCATACAATTTTATTGTATCATATTCTATTTCAGAAAGCCGACTATCATATCTTTGAGCTGTCTGCTCTGCTAAATTTTCCAATGTAAAATGAAGAACATTAAGACCCTCAAGAAATGAATTTACTCCAAACTCTCCCGCAACAATAGACTTCCCCATTCCAGTAACTCCTGCAACGGTAGCAGCTTCTGAAACTTGAATTCCTTGAGTAGCTACATTAATTACCTTATATGGAGTAGAAATGAATCTTTTAATAGCAGGAATTTTACTCAACTCCTCTCTTAAAATCTGCCTAGACTCCCAATCTTGTAAAACCCTTATTGTATCCCCTTCATTAGGAGTATTCATAATTAAATTCGTTAAAAGTTCTTTTTTAGCCTTAGAGATATTTCCTTTTTCTATCTCCCTTAAAGACTTATCAACAGCAACTAAAAATTCTTCTTGATCAATTTTTTCCTCTACATTCTTTTCCATATATTTAAGGGAAGTTTTCACCTTCCTCTTAAATAGTTTCTTAATAACAATAAAATACTGTTTCTTTTTTTCAGAAGAAAATGAAGTTTTAAGAAGCTCTGATTGAAACACTTTTATTGTCGGAAGGTCTTTGAACTTAGAGAAATAATTTGATAAAACTTTATATGTCCATCTCAAAACTTCATTACGAAAATGCTCCTCCTTAATCTTTGTGGAGAACTTTATATATTTCTTTCTATTCTTAAGAAATACTGACAATAAATCCGCTTCAAATGTAGAAAGAGACATTATTAACCTTTAACCTTTTTCTTTTTTTTTCTTTTTTTTATCTTCTTAAAGAACTGATCTCTCTCTTCGCTACATTTAGTCTTACGAATATCAGCAGAATCTGAAAAATCGAATATCTTACAATAAGACTGGATCATGTTCGTTATAGAAACCCCATAAACTTTTTTAAATTCAGGATAAGAATAATTAGAAATTAAGATAGTTGGTTTTCTCAGACTTACTCTTTTTTTATACATAGATTTGAATTCTGAAATGACATACTCGCTTCTCTTACTTTCATTCCCTATTTCATCTATCATTAAAATATCAACAGAGAAAATTTCATTTAATAATCTCTCAGCATCTTGATCATTCTTGAATAACTTTCTAGTGAGCCTTAGAAGATCTGTCATTTCTATGTTATGAACAGTTAAACCTTTAAAAACAGCATGGTAGAGAATTTTTAATCCAATAAAAGTTTTTCCAGTCCCATTCTTTCCCAAAAATAAAAGCCCATAAGGACTTCTTGCAACTTTTCTTATGTACTTAATATATGGATTAACAATTTCTTTCCGAAGTTCTATCTTATCTTTAGACAAAACATCAGTAACTAACTTACCATAAATTTGCTGATTAACTAAATTTTCATAAGGGACATTAGAAATGAAAAATTTAGACAAACCATCAAACTTTTTTCTACATCCACAAGGCTCTACAATTTTTCTAATGAATCCAGAATCATTAGGTTCTAATCTTTCGATAAATCCAGTTCCATTACAAGATTTATGACTCCCTATAACTTCTTTTCTGAGGAAATCTACCTCATGCTCTAAAGCTCTTCTTCTTTCTTTTTCTAAATCCATTTTCTTCCATAAACTTTCTATCCATAAATTTACAAAACATTATAGCGATATCATTATTGGTATTGCCCTTTAATTTTTTATACAAAGTTTTCATCTTTAAATAAGTCTTTTTCCTCTTCTGCTTTTTTCTTCTATATTCAGAATAAGAAAAAACTTCACCATTAGAAAATTGAACAATAAGTCGATTAACGGCTGGAGAAAAATAAAACTTTTTACCCGCAGAAGAAGAATAAATGAACCCATAAACTTCATTTTTAAAAATCATATTTAAACATTCATCTTTACCCTCAGAACTAAACCCCGCCATTTCAGAATCTTTCTCTAAAAGCTTTTTCTTCAGCCCCTTACTAAATAAAAATTCCGCAAGCCTTTCGTCCTTATTTGCAAAAATAAAAATTTTAGAATACGGAATCTTCCCTGACTTCTTTTTTGCAAAAAAGTCATTAAGATTATCAATATATTGTAAAGTGTCAGATAAATATTCATTAACTTCTTCCTTTGAAGATAATGACTTGGACAGTTTTTCTTCTAATTCCTCTAAGATATGCTCCCACTTATTTTGAAGATCTTTAATTGAACCAGGATAAACATCTCTCATAAACTCAAAAAGAAGTCGCTTTACTTTTTCCGGGGACATATTTCACCTCTTTAACCTTAAACCTTTTTTCCATCCGAAAAGTCAAAAACCTGTTAATAGAATGTCTCCTGAGATCCTTATGGGTATCATCAAAAAAATCATATATCCTCACTATGTTTTCTTCTTCTTGAACTACATCTAAGTTTCCAGATTTAATTGGCTTCCTTATAACTCTTCCTACTTTCTGAATAACAGCCCTAACCCCTTTTGAGTCATTTACATCTTTCCCTCCTCCTCCATCTGCCAGTATTAAAACATCAACAGAAGGAATATCTATCCCTTCTGTCCAAATAGAAGAAGCAATAACTACATTCAATTTTTTATTCCGAAACTTTTCTTTAACTTCATCCCTTTTAAACTTAGGCGTAGAGCCATGAATGAATTCAATTTCACCAAAAGAAAATCCCGCCTCCTCAATGAGGTTTTTCAGAATTTTCCCATGCGCTATTATTCTAATAATAACTAAAATAGAAGCATCGTTAGAATTAGATAATTCATCAAGAACAATCTCAGAAATAATCTGGTTCCGAATGTCGTTATTTACGATCTTCTTTCGATAAAGTTCAGCATAATTTTTAACATATCTGATAGGTTCAGAATCATATTTAATCATAAAAATATGAGGGACAGAAACCCACCCTTCTTCAATAAGCTTTGACATAGAAACTCTAGAAAGAGGAGGGCCTGTAACAGATTCTAACTCTAAATCATCAGTTGTAAGAGAAAAAGGAGTGCCTGAAAAACCATGTCTAGCAATGGTGCTATTACACTTGCTAATTGTTTGTTTGAACATCTTACTGTCAATAATGTGATGGGCCTCATCCGATATAAGATGCTCAATGTCTTCTAGATACTTAATTACCTTCTTATCTTTTCTCCGAACAGCCCTTTGCCAAAGAGTATTAATAACCGCAACAGTTATCTTCTCCGGTTCAAACCTACCTTCTTCTATCAAACCTATCTTGGTTTCCAGCATACTTCCGAGTTCTGTTCTATGTTGGGAAGCCAAATCTTTATTCGCAACTAGAATAAGAGTATTTCTAAAGGTCTCTTCTTTTAAAGCAAGAATCAAAGCAGAAAACTGAACTGTTTTGCCTGAAGAAGTAGCCCACCAAAAAGTAAGGTAAGGAATATTAAGTCCTCTTATTAAACCATCTATCTGATATGGTCTAAGGGAAAATTTAAAATCTTTTAGATTTTCTAAAACCCGCTCTTCTGTCCAAACAAATTTCTTACGATTATCTTCAACTTCAAAAGAAAGACCTCTTTTTTTTAAGAACTTAGAAATTCTATACAGAAGCCCAGAAGGAAATGTATGATACTGGAGACTAAACTTCCTAATATACCCATCCCATACTCCGCTTAAATAAGCATCAGAAAATTGAAAATTATAAGCCTTGTAAGAACAGAACTTATTTATCTCTCTTTCTATTTTCTTAGGGCAATTTAGAAGTTTTCCCCTTGTTGAATTAACAATTATTTTAATCATTAGCTTTCCCAAAAGGATACCACACGGGAATTTTTCTTCTAGGAATTTCTTCGTTGATATAATTTGGAGACCTACTTTCTATAGCCATTAGTTCTCTTGACAACGGTTTATTATTCATCTCACCACAAAATGCCATATAAAATGAAAGCGAAGATGATTCACCTTCTCCATCAGAATGATAATAGATTACACCAGGACAATCTTGGCATTCGTTTACTTTTTTTGGATATAGCACCTTTTTATCCCCCCCTTAATTTCTTTTGTTGTGACAGCCAGGATTTGAACCTGGACAAAGTGATGACTTTAGATTTAACTTCGGCACTGTATACCAATGGCGAACCTACCCTCTGGGGAACCTCCACCTCGGCCACCAACTTCCGCCACGGCCATATAACTACTATGCCTAAATATACTTTTTTCTTTTTTTAAGACTTCTTCCCTGTAACAATCGCCATCCGACACCGAAGTCTATAATCTCCATTCGACAAAGGCAACATTGCATACGCATCTTTGAATTCTTTAGAAGCTTCTACATGCATAGAATAGAGAAGAGCTTTCTTTTCTGAAGTTAAAGTATGATCATTAAGCCAACTATTAAGACTTATATCAAATCTATAAGTTAAGAATTGAATATTCATAAATCCAGAATTTTCAACAAGCCCCAAAAGATCTTGAAGAAGATAACAATTTCTTCGCTCTTTAATTCTAAATATATCTTGATAATAATCGAAAATCTTTTCATCTGGAGGGATAGCTTCTGCTATAAGAACAAAACCATTTTTTTTTAAAAGACCATAGGCTTTATCTACAGCTAATTGATCTCTTCCATCTATAAGATGGTGAATGAATAGACTCATCATTACAAGATTAAAAAAGGGAGAAAGATTAGGAATGAAATTAAAGAAATTAGATCTAACAAACTTAAGATTAAAGGCTTGTTTCAAATTAGCTGCATCTACCATTTTCTGTGACAAGTCTACACCTATGACGTTAGAGTGTCTGAAATTGTCCCTAACAACCTTCGTTATATTTCCCGCCCCGCAACCTGCATCCAATATCCACGATCCTGCATTTAGTCCTAACGGCTTTATCATACTCACTATCTTATAAGCAGTTCTCTTGGACTTAACATCATCAAGATCTCTATACGTATTAGCTCTTTTTTCCCAAAAATCAAAATTAGACAAATCCTTCTTCATATATTTGACCTCCCCCTCCAAGCGAATATCCAAAAGATTCTATCAACTTGTTTTCTTCTTTTTGCGCTTTAAATCTCGGGCATTTACTACAAGAAAAACTCTTCCAGTTCTTCGCTATTGCTTTATCTAAACATTTATCATATCTTTTACAATCCAAATTCCTATGCTCAGCCATATGAGAAAGACTAAATGGCCTATCTAGCTTTGTCATAACAATTCGAAGAGACATATATCTTAGACTAGGAATAAATCCCATTATAAAAGCTTCTGAAATTCTCAGACCACGAGAATCTTTCTCTAGCTAAAGTTAAAGAACTTTGGCGAAAATCCACTAAGTTATTTAAAATTTGAGCTAGTTTATGATTAAAATCTGATTGACTAGAATATGTGAACCCATTACGACCTTCTTCTACAAACTCTGTATCTCTAAATGCTCTTTCCCCCAAAAGAAGAGGAACCCCACATCCTAAAGCTTCTACTACAGACCTATTAGTAGTTGTTGAAGGATTCTCTGGTTTAATGTTCGGCCAAACAAATACTCCACAATGCCCTAAGAAATCAACAAGTTGATCTTGGGGCATAAAGTCTCTAAGAAAAACACGATCTGTTCTTTTCTTTTCTATATCTATATACCTTCTAATTTCATTATAATGCTCTGCTGTTCTAGTAAAATCCCCTACAATAACCAAACTTCTTCCTGAGCCTATTGCCGTATCTATCATTGTCGGAATTTGTTTTACAGGAACAAATCCTGCAACATAAACTAAGGGATAAGAAATATTCGAAGTATATTTAGGACAAAACTTTTCTAAATCCACAGCCCTTCTTCTTACAACTATTTTGTGTTTATCTTCAAGAAAACATTTCATTCTTTCTACTTGAAGAGGATGATTAACAATTATATAATCAAAAAAATGAAGAAAATCAGGAGTGCCACAAGAAGATCCTGCAGGAGAAAAGATAAGCTTATTTACTTTATGGTAAAAAGATCTAGCATAATACATAGATGAAGGCCACCCGTGATTAAAATGCATATGAATAACATCTGGACTAATCTTCTCTAATATAAACCTTCCCACCTCTTCTTTTGCGTAATGAGTCGGTAAAAACACCACTTCATATTTTTCAACTTCATACCGGGAGATTTCATCTCCATACCTCCCCAAGACAACGCAATCAAAATTTCTACTAAGCCCACGCATTGAATTTGAATCATCATAACAAGAAATTAACTGCTCTTTCTTTTGGAAAACATAATCAATAAACTTTACTATTTTCTTCTTCTCCATGATCAATTCCCTTTATTGTTTGTAAAATCAACTACTGATTTATGAATTCCAAGTATGGCCAGTATTTATGAATCCAATACATGATTTTGATACATCATATATATTCGCAATTTCTAATTGAATTAACCTTTTTTCATATAAAAGAATTCTTATTTGATCCACTTGGTTCCGGGTCAATTTTGCGAAATTACTTTTTCTCCACGATTTCTTTCTGGACTCGCCACGCCAATCTTCTTCTTAGCTTCCTCTGAATGGTGTTTCCCGAACATAGGAGCATCCTTTCCAACCATTCTAATCTCCTATATGAACTCTTTTTCCTTACTTAAAGCTTCAATAATTTCCGCTCTTAATTTTGGGAATTTTTCTTTATGCCCAAACAAAACATTTTCTCTCTTTACTCCTCTAGCATGAGAATAATTTTTAATTCCTTTATAATCTAAAACATATCTCCCTTTAAAAATTTCCCCAACAAAACCAAATAACCTCTGAGAAAAAAACATTGTATCTCCATCTAACAAAACGTCAAAATCGAATACATACCAATCAATTGAACTTTGTTCACAGAAAAGCTTTAACTCTTTAATCATAAACATTCCCATAAGATAATCTCTTATCATTTCTTTCATAGGAAGATCTACGCCTTTATCCATCACCCTTTTCTTTCGAGAAACTAATGTATCAACTGTATCTCTTTCTGTAAAAATAATTTTTAGAGTATCAAATTGATCATGTATAAATCCTACTTTTTTTTCGATAAATAATTTCACTAAAAATAAAGAAGTGCTTGCATTTATTGCAATTTTATTTCCATTAAATTCTTTAGATAAGATTGGAATATCTTCTAACGAACCTATCTTATCTCCATTAAGAAACTTTTCTTTTTTTGGAGAATAGATAAAAGAATTATTTAATTCATAACCTAAATTAAGATTAGGAGAAGAATTTAATAGTCCAGTACATAAAGAAGTTCCCGTTCTCCCATAGCCAATTATTAAAATGAAGATATCTTTTCTCACTACTTCTTCCTATATACTGCATAACAATAACGTTCAGTCCATAATAGATCTTCTATCTTAAGATCTAACTTCTCAGAAAAAGCAATTAAAGAATCTCTCATGAACCTATAACAATCTACAGGGTACTTATGCTCTTCAACCATAGGGCCACAAGTATGAAGATAAAGCAACCCTCCAGATTTTAAAACTCTTACCATGTTCCTCATGGCTCCCATAGGATCATCTATATGTTCTAACGTTGCTTGGCATACAATCCAATCAGGATCATTTAATAAAGATCCAGTAACGGATTCTGTAATATCCCAAATAATATTACAATCTTCTTTATCCACAGAATAAATTTCTGTAATCTCAGGATATAATTCTTTAAGTTTCTCATGAGAAGTTTTCCAAATAGAATCTTGAGCCCCTATCATTAAACCTACTCCTGTTAATCGAAAGATATCCCACCATTTTTTTAGTAAAAGATAATATTTCGGACCAACAGGAACCCAAGTTTCTCTTTCAGTTTCATCAACTTCTATTCCTAGAATTTCTGTCTTAGTCATACAACTTTACCTTTATTTCTCTTCTCTTCAACTCTTCAGATAAGACAAGTAAGAGACCGGAATAAAAATTTTTCGCAGTATTATTTTGATACATCAAATTTACCATTTCTACAATTACTTTTCCTAAATTTATTCCGGCCCCATAAGATCTTATCATCATTGCACCATAGAAGATTTAAAGGTTAAATTAATCATCCACAAATCTTTCGTCATCTGAATTTTCACATTTCGGACAAATATAAATAGGAATTTCATCATCTTCTTCCTCATCAAAAATATAATCACTTATAAAATCCTGGTCATCACCTATATGACCACACCTTAAACATTTCATATCGGATTACCTCTACATCTATTTGACTACAGATATAAAACTCAAACAATCGTGCCCCGGAAACTTTATCTTATCTTTAGGAAGATCAAACTTTCGAAGTCTTCTTTCTATATAAAGTTTCTTATCTTCACGAATCATCTCATATCTTTTCCCAGGATCCATAGCAGGAATCTCGCTCTTAGCTTCTCTATTATGATAAATAAGATCCCCTTTAGGCCACGCATATTTTCCTAAGAAAATTGCTCGATGGGTTAATTCAACATCACAATATTGAATCTTATATCCAGGATGAAACCAGCCCCCATTATACTCTACAAATTTCTTACTCGAAATTCCGAAAGCAGCTCCATTACCATTCCTTAATGACATAACCCCTACTTGGTCAGGGAAAAATTCTATAAATTCTCTTACCATTCGCTCAATCCAATACTTGTCTGGAAAAGTAACAAGATTAGATACCCAACAGAAGAGATCTGTCTGGCATTCAAGCAGAGCTTGATTATAAGTTCCTACAGAATAGAGTCTTTTGCTAGAAAAGAAAGACTTAAAATTCTTAAAGAGCTTTTCTTTTTCGAAAACAATTTTTTCCGAATCAGAATCATCATCTACTACAACAATTACTGTAGCTTTTCCAACTTTAGAAACCGCTAAAGAATCTAAACAGGCTGAAAATTCTCCCAATCTTCCTCTTGTTGGAATTAAAATACTTAAATCTTTTGCAAACGGCCCCTCAGAAGAAGTCTCTTTTAAATTTAAAGACTTATCTTTTAATATTTTTTTTTGAAATTTAGAACTGGGACTCGGCTTCTTTACTTTTTTCTTGGTTGACTTTTTTAAAACCTTCTTTTTTGTTGATTTAGTTTCCATGTCTATTCTCCTCTATAGTTAAACGTGTCTGGATCATTTTCATCATACTCCTCATTGGTGATAATTAACACTTCACAAATAAGATTTGAAGCTGGATTAAACAGAAAGTGATATTCGTAGGGGATTACTTTGACAAACTCTTTAACTTTACTGTCTAAAAAACAAACTTTCTTTTCGTCCGTTTTAACATCAACAATTTCCAAAATACAAGAACCGCTTATAGCACAAAACCATTCTACTTTTCTCTTGTGATAATGACCTCCCCGAATGCATCCAGAATTTATTTCCAAAATAGAGAGCTGTCCAAAATCAACATCTGACTTATGCGCTAACTCTTGAAAAGAACCTTCTGCATTTTTATGGATAGGGTTCATATTTTTCCTCCTTTCCTTTTGGTCTATTCTCCTCTAAACGTTGATAAAATTTCAGAGTCTTCGCTAGCTTTCTATGCTTCCCAGATTTAAGATGAAAAGCAATCTGTCCTATTGTCATAACTTTCCCTCTAGGTCGAATATATCTATTAAATTCTGGAACAAGTAGCTCCTTTACAAAATCATCAATATATATAAAATCTCTTTCAACCATTGGATCATTAATTGTAAGTTCTTCTCCAACAGAAAGTTGATGACAAAAAGTAGCAACAACAGAATTGTAGAAAGGCTTACATCCAGGACCATATACGTTCGGAGCTCTGTAAATACACCATTTCCTAGCTTCTTTTACTGCACTTTCTTCTAGAAATTTAGAAATCCCATATTCACTTGTGGGGTTCGACTCTACTTGTGTAGAAGAAACAAAAATTAATTCAGGAAATTTATTTTCAAGATTCATCGCTAAGATAAGATTAGCTGTAGAAAGAAGATTATTCTTCAGAAGCTTTCCGGGAGCCACTTCCCTGTTTTTACCTGCCAAGTGATAAATTCTGTCACAAGACTTTATAAATTCTCTAACATCTGGAAGATAATCAAGGGTTTTATACCTTAAAAGCACAGGATTCTCTATCCTCCTGATTAAATGACTCCCGATAAATCCTTCTGCTCCTGTAATTCCTATTCTTTTCATAACGCACCTGTACGTTTTAAGAGAGCTAAGGTTTCTTGTTGGTTAAACCGTGTTGTATTTTCTGAAGTGAAAGGAAGACTTAGAGAATAATCTCCAGATTTCTTTTTTGTCGAAACCTTTACATAGATTATTCCGTCTACAGCCATCTTTTCTTCCCCTTTAAAAACTTCTTCGCTCGTAAGAAGAGTTTCATGAATCTTTTCTCCAGGTCTAATTCCTATTATATCTTCAGAATATGCCTTCTTTATTCCCATTGAAATTGCCTTTGCTAAAGTACCAACAGTACAAGCGGGAGATTTAATGACAAATAAATCACCTTGCTCCCCCTCTTCAATACATCGTTTAGATAAAAAAACAGCTTCGTTTAAAGTTAATAAGAATCTAGTCATGTTAGGATCAGTCATTGTTACAGGCTTCCCTTCTTTAAGTTGAGATATAAAGAGAGGAATTACAGATCCACGTGAACCTATAACATTTCCATATCTTAAACTAACACAGATTGTATCTCCTTCATGAGCCGCTACAAGTTTTTCTGAAAGCCCTTTCGTCATTCCGTATGCATTTACTGGCATTACAGCTTTATCGGAAGATAGATTAACGACCTTTTCTACTCCGCATTTTTCAGCCGCCTCTATAATATTCTGTGTTCCGAGAACATTCGTTAAAATAACTTCTTCAGGAAACTCTTCCCCCACAGGAACTTGCTTTAAAGCCGCCGCATGAAAAATAAAATCTACTTCTTTAAAAACTTTACAAAGTCTATGTTTGTCTCTAATATCTCCTATTATATATTGGATAGGCAGATTCCCAAATTCAAGTTTCATATCTTGTTGCTTCTTTTCATCTCGACTATAGACAATAATTTTTCTTATTTTGTTAAGCTGACTTTTATCCTGAAGATAACTTTTTATAAGAGATTTCCCGAAAGAACCTGTACCACCTGTTACTAACATTGTCTTCACTTAACTTCTCCTTTCAGAGGCAAACTAACTTCTCTATAGCCTTCCCATTTATAGATCTTACTCTTAGGAAGACCAAAATTATTCTCAGATCTCTTATAAAAAATGCCTCTATCAAGTTTCTTTAATTTAATCTTTTCTTCCCAAGGAATAGCAGAAACAGCTTTAGTTATTCTTTCATCATGAAACACCCCATTATTTTCTAACCAAGCATAACGACCTAATAAAATCGCCCTTGTTGTAAGTTCATCATCAGAATAATAAAGAGTATAAGCAGGATTATATATTTCATTTTCATTATATCTTACAAATTCTTGAGTAGTTAAACAGAGGCCAGCTTTCTTTTTTTTAAATAAAGATAAAAGACCAACTCCATCTGGAAATCTTAAGTTAAATATATCCAGAGCTTTAATTAGCCAATTTGGTTCATAACTATTTTCATCATTCATAAAACAAAAATATCTAGAAATACACATATTATAAAGAGAAATAAAAGCTTTAACAGGATAACATCTTTTTGCAGAATAATACACCTGATAAGATCTGAACTTTTGCTTGTCCGGAAATTTCTCTGCTATAGAAAATGACTCTCTATCTTGATCAGCGTGAATTATTACATTAAGAAGATCTTTCACCCCTTCTGTTTCAGATAAAGAATAAAGACTATCAGATAATACCTTATATCTTCCTTTAGTAGGAAGAAGAACAGTTACCGAATTTGTATATTCCAAAATATTCTCCTAAATAAAATTCTTATAATGCCTTTTAATGTACGAATAATTCGGAAATTTTTTAGCTTGTTTAGTTACATACTCTCCACCCTTACTTGTAGAATCTATATGCCAAAATTTAAGATTCTTACAAAGAATATTCTCATACCCCCTATCGAACCATTCCCCACAAAAAGAATTACACATTCCCTTATTGAACTGGAGTTCAGCAAAGGACTTTCTAAAAATAAAAGATCCAGTACACCAAGCAGTTTGTACGAAATCTATTTTCTTTTCTTCAATTATTCTCCAGAAATTAATTTCTGGATCTCTGTTTCTAGCAAATCTAAAAGGAGCAGAATCTTCTGTAATTCCTTGCTTGTGAATTCCTCCTAAAGCACAAAGCTTAAAATCTTTTTCTAAAGATTCATATATTTCTATCATTTTTCGATAATATGCTCCAGTAGAAAGTAGAATATCATTGTCATGCTGAGCAACAAAGTCTCCTCTGGCAATTTTTATACCTGCCGCCATTCCTAATCCATCACCAACATTCTTAGAAAAAAGAAGAGGTCGTATTGGATAATATCCATCATCAACTACCGATCTTAACCACTCACTTGTTCCATCTGTACTTCCCTGGTCGACACAAATTATTTCGTAGGAATTCCGGTTTAATCCAGATTTTTCACTAATAGAAACAATAGTTCTTATTGTATATTCAAGTCGATTCCAAGTTCTAATGATTATACTTAGTCTCATCTTCCTCCTCATATATAACTAAAGGATGTCCCTTCTGGCATTTTTTTTGGTTTTGTAACTTTGATATCTTTTATTTCTACCCCCGCAAGATCTTCTTCGGTGAAAAAAATTGCGGGAATAGAAGCTTGCAAAGTTTTTCCATTACTAAATTCAATAAAGACATTCTGAAAATATTCCAGCTCTTTTTGCTTCTTCTTTTTTTTAAACATAATTACTTACCACCCGCTCCCCTTTTTCCTCCGGTTTGTTTTCCTGTTCCTTTGCCTCCAGTTCTTCTTCCTTTTCCTCCGCCACTACCATCTCTTTTCCCGCCTCCAGCCGGAGGCCCTGTCTGATCACGTCGGGGCATCTTAATTTCCTCCTTAAATAAGATTAAATAAATTTTATTTCTTCAACTTCGCTACTTAATCCCCAGTTTGGTCTGGAAATATTAGCACAAATACAATCTCCCACTTCAGCATATTCTTTCCAAACATCAATATTAAATTGTTTAAGAACGCCAAAATTTCTTTCAGAATCGCTTAAACTATGATGAAGATGAAAATCAGCTTCTCCTTCTAAAACTTTTAATTTTAATCCTAGCCCAATTTTTCCCCAATGATCATTAACTTTTCCAACTATTTGTTTCCCATCCTTGGGGGGATTTCTAGTTAATCTTCTAAAAAGATCTAAATTATATGAACTCCATTCTGAAAAAAACTCATTATGCCCTCCTACTTTTATAAAATTAGATTTTTTCAAACACATCCAGGTAGCTTCGTTATATATTCCAGAAGAAGAAATGTTTGTATCAGCTTTATAAGCAAATAAATGATTAACATCTATTTTCCATCTTGTTTTTTCAAAAGCTTCTCTACATTCTTTCACTGTAAATCCTGGAGTACTAGAATGTTTAAGAAAATGATAGGGGGTTGTAACTACAATGATATCATCTCCCCAATTACTAAATTGAGTAGATGCCTTTACGAGAACTCCGGGAGTTAGAATTCTTGCAGCATCAACTGCTAGAAGAAGATATTCTCCTTGAGCATATTGCCTTACCCCAAGATTAACAGGAAAAGTAGCATTTGAAATAGTTTTAGCTCTATTATCGTAGACTTGGATTAAACGAAGATTATCTTTAAGGGAAATATAAGATCTTAAACCTTCTTCTATTTCTTTATCTTCAGGATTGGTGTTTACAATTATTATTTCGAGCTTATTAAATGAAATACCATATTGTTTAGAGAGAGAAAAAATAGTCTTATCAAGTTCCCACCAATGACCATGAGTTGGGATAACAATTGATAAAGAAACCTTCTCCATGAGCTTTTCTCCTTATCCGCTATTCGTAGGTTGAAAGTGAACAAGACCTTCTTCTTTCATTCTATATAAGAAATCATAATGAAGACCTTCCATAACTTTATTCGCTATAGCTTTATCGTCTTTAAAGAACTTACGGGCAAATTCAAACCTAGAATGAACTTGTTCTCCTTTCCTAAAGAAAGTTATACTTCCAATCACTTCTGTAATTATTTCTTCACCCATATTCTTTAATTCTACCTTCCTTTATTTCTACATACAAGCCGCTAAAGGTAATTTTTCAGGTCTTTCTCTAGAACCATGTTCGTTCGCCATTTTATTAAATCCTTTTTCATTAGATTCTAAGAAAAGCTTTAAGGCTATTACATTATCTGTTTCTGGGTAAGTATATTTATTCTTAAGGTGAATACAAAGATCTGTTATTTTATTCTTCTCTATTCTTTTAACAAACCCTTCTTTCTTTAAGATATAATCATACTTTTCCCCCCTAACAAACAGCCTTCCTGTTTTATTATAAATTTCAAGCTCTTCTGAACCAATAAGATCTAAAAGAAGATCGGTAGCTTTTTTCTCAGCTTTTTTTCTCTTAGCCTCTATTTCTTTTCTCTTAATCCTTGCTTTTTCTCTCTCTTTTCTCGCTTCTTCTTTTATTCTTCTTATTTCCTCTTGAGAAAGTATCGAACCAGAATTAAAATAGGGTGGAAAATTGGAATTCGATATAACAGGAGTTGTATCTCTAGATCCCTCTTCTACCCAAGCCTCCCAAACCTGAGAAGAATGTGTTCCTTCATAAGTACAAGATTCGTTCCATGTTTCCCAGGTATAATCTGCAACACTTGCTAAAGGAGAATCAGTACCAGTAGTCCAAGTGTTCCATGCATATTCAGAAGAAGAAGCTGTATTAGTACAATAAGCAGACATTAGCTTATCCTCCCACTAAAGCAGGAGTCATAATAACCTTTCCCGCTTCTGGATTAAAAGTTTTAATTTCTCTTCCTTGTTTCCCGTCTTTCTTGACTTGAAAAGCTTTAAATCCTTTTTTGATTAAAGAATTAAATTGATCTTCTGCTGCTCCAGTCTCATCCTTATTTTCTGGATCCCAAATAACTTTTGTATCGCCTTCTGTACCTAAAATAGCCATCTCTCCCATTTTTCTCACCTCCTTTCTTTATTCTTACCTTACTATTCTTACTACTTTCTTTACTCTTACTACTTTCTTTACTCTTACTACTTTCTTTATTCTTACTGCTTCTTTATCTTGCTACTTTTGCTATCTATTAATTGCAGAATAGATTTCTCCAAATCCACCAAAAATAGTAGTAGTAGAAGAAGTATTAAAAGTATCAGAAGAATCAGAAGAACCATATGTTCTTAGAATTTGAACATGAACAGCAGGACGAGGAACTTCAAATTGAATTTGAAGCTTTAAAATCATATCTACAAGATTATTGACTTCTTTCATCTTCTTTATTCTTCTTTCTTTTTCTTTATTATCTGCTACTAAATCTGGATGAAATTTCTTAGCTAAGATTCTTCTTTTCTTCCTAGCTGTTCTCTTTAGATCTTCTAATCTTTCAAGAGCTAATTGAGGAGAAGAAGATTCTAGAAGATTTAGAAATCTCTCTTCTTTAATCTCTAAGAGAAATAAAATTCTTTGAAAATTTCTTATATCTAAATTATTTCTCATTCTTTATCTCTATTTTTAAAGCGGGAGCTTTTCCTGTTCTAAAGAATTTTTCCCATTCTTCCGCCCAATCATCTCTATATTCTTCAGGCTCTAATAGACGGGAATTTTTATCACCAAAAGAAGAGCAATTAAAGACAGGACAACTACAACACATATTTCCTTGATAGAAAGGTTCCTTCCTGTAAGGACAATCAGAAAGGCAAGAATCTGGAACAATAAACTGTAATTTAGAACCTATTTTCATATTGCTTCTCCTTATTGACTTATTCAGAAACTCAAAAAGAATTAAAGAATTAAAGAATTAAAGAATTAAAGAATTAAAGAATTATTCTAATATATATATAGTTCTAATAGAATAATAACAAAATATATAATACTTGCCTTCTGTGAAGAAACCCCCTCCCCCCCGGAGAAAAAATATATAATATATATAATATTACTAAAATATATATACTTTTCTTCAGTAAGAGAGAAGGTTTTTCTTAATCGATCTTTCAATCATTCTTTTTCGCCTCGTCGATTAAGAAAAAACCAAGTAAACCCAACAAATTACTACTTAGATTTCCCAGGTCTAAGCTTTCATAAGTCAGTATTTTTCCTTTCTGTACAAGAAACCCAACCTGTTCGCACTCCGTTAAGAGCTCCTCCGCTTATCAATTGATAAGAACAGGCTCAGAAACAAGAAAGTAATATCTCCGCCCCCACTTTCGTTTTCGGAAATACTAACTAAATATACTACGTTCTTTTTTTACTATTTCTCAAGACCTTTCTTTTCTTTCATTAGAACTATCTCAAAAGAATAATCTTCACATATAGAATCACTAGAAACTATTTTAACATTCCCATATGAAAATACTGGAGGTCCCTCTTCTAATATTATTTTTACGAAATCTAAACTGAATTTATCTATCTTGTGATTTGAATTTCTAGGCTTTTTATTTTCTTTGCAGTATTTTCGGTAAGCTTGTTCATCTGGAAGATAAAGGACGAGAAATCCTCCAGGTTTAATTACTCTTATCCATTCCCATAAAGTAGATTTCATTTCATCAATTGAAAAATCTTCTAAAAGATGAGATGAGAAAATATAGTCTAAACAATTATCCTTAAACCAATAAAGATTTCGACCATCACCTATAAGATTCTGAGGATGATCTCCTACTTTTGTATATGGTTTTTCTAAATCTAAAGTTATCGCTGTAGGAATTATAGGATCTCCACCGTATCCTATATCAAGGCCGTTTCCTATACAAAATTTCTTTAATCTCTCCCGGCACTTAGATGCTTCAGACATAATCGCAACCCCCTTACCTTAACGTGTGGCATTAACTTATATAACGAAGTGGCTCAGAATGGCGTTTAGGCGTCCTCAGAGCAAAGTTTAATTTATTTAGCGGTTAAAAATTTATAACAAACTAACTATATGCCTAGCGATCACAACTTCCGCGTCCTTTTGATTCTCAAATAAGAGATTAACTATTATTTTTCTTTTTTCTTTTTTATAGTCGTTCTCTAACACTCCTCTTATGAGATTAGGTAAATTAAGAACATTTAAAGATTCTATTTGATAAGCATATTCATTTCTAAATATCCATTCAGGGCCATGCTGATCATAATAAGGAGAACGAACTCTATCGGGATTATTGTAAGCTATTACAGGTTTCTCTCCAGCAATAGATAAAAATAAAGCTCCTGAGCAGTCTCCAATAACAACATCACTCCAGAGAATAGCATCAGTTATATCATGGTTAGAATTTTCATGATAATAAACATTACCATAAGTCTTAGAAAGTTCTTTAACAAATTCTGCTTGCTCAGGATACTTTTTGTGAAGTACCGGATGAAGTTTGAAGGCTATTTGATAATCATGCATTTGTTTAAATAATTGATTGTTCTTTTCTTCTTCCATTAGCACATCCATTATACTCAAATCTTTATTATAAGTAGGAGCAAAAAGAACTTTTAATCCAAGGTTACAATTTTTAGTCTCCCAAATAGAACCTTTGAGAATTTCTTTTCTAAAAAGGCGAGAAGCCGCAGGGTTTCCTGTAACGATCATTTCTTTTTTAGGACTAACTCCCCTTTTAAGGAATTCAGTTTTATAAAACTGGCTAAACGTATAAATATAATCAGCATCTGAATTCTTAGAATCTAAAGTAGTATGTTTACTGGCTGGAGAATGTCCTATTGTTATTAAAATTTCAGCTTGGTTTCTAAATAAATTAGTCCATTCATCAGCAATTATTACAATTGAAAACTTCCTTTCTCTTTCGTTAAATAAATCATAAACTAAATGTCGCTTCCCTGTCATCCAGAAATTAATTTTTAATTTTTCTAATTCTGTAGCTATCGGACCTAAAATTGAATCGTGAAATGAATACTTTGAAAAGAGAACCACATCAAAATTTGCCATAATGCCTCCCATTATTTAAAACCTTTTTAAAGGATCGGTTATGTTTTTTAATTAACTTTCCTGTATATGTATCACTTGAATTTCCACAAGCTTCCATGATTTCTAATTTTGTCATCGTTGCCATTTTTTCAGCAGAGATCTCTAAAAATTTTCTACAGATAACCCCCTTATGATTCTTCCCCCCTTTTCCTTCAATAATAATTCCATACATTCTTACTTTCTTTCCAAAAGTTGGTCTAGAAACCCCTAATATTTCAGAAGATTTACTCAAGCTTTTTGTATCTTGATATAATTCTAACACCATATCTCTAACTGTTCTATGTTCTGTCTTGAACATATGATTATATCCTCTTCTTAAATCTTCCCAATCAATAGAGGGGCCGCTCATATTCTTATCCTCCTTAAAATTTTTACTTTAGTAAGCTTGCTTCTTTTTTAAAAGCTTTTAACGTAGAACGAAAAAGTTTAAAGTTTTCTGTAGAATATAAAAGAGAGGCTGGGTGAAGACATGGCATGACTTTTATAGTATTGGCGTTTTTATCCGTTAGAATACGGATATTCCCGCTCTCATGTGTTATTCCTTCAACATCATCAAAGAAATATCTTAAAGCATAATTTCCTAAAGCAAGAATTAATTTAGGTTCAAACACTTCTATATATCTTTCTGTCCAAAATCTACAATTTTCAATTTCTTCTTCTGTAGGTTTACCATTTTTCCCATTCTCTACGGGACGACATTGAACTGTATTTAACAACACAAAATCTTTTCTTTTCAGATTAATTTTATGTCGAGATAATTCAGAAAAAAGTTTCCTTCCTGCTCTTCCTACAAGAGGGGTTTGATAATTATCTTGAACTTCAATTTCTCCTGGGGCTTCAGCCATAGCAAGATATTTAGAATGCCTGGTAAAATATGGATAGGCTTTCCCGAAATGATAAAGTCTTTCGCACTTTTTACATTTACTAATTGATTCATTTAAAAAGTTTAACTTCTTAATTTGTTTTCCCGTAAGCATATTTCCTCCTTGATAAATTCAATTTTACCCATCTGCTACTGGATCATCTCTATTAGTCCTTAGATAATAAATATTCTCATGGTAAATTTTAATGTTTGGAATTACCCAATGTTTCATTCCGGGATATCTTTCTCCTACTCTATCTGCGAACCCACTATCACTTCCATAATGTGGAGGCGTATCTACTCCCAATTCAATCTCATCTAAAAGATATCTCCTTATCAAACAAAAAGAAAAGTTATTATAAGAAGTTTCTAGAGGTTTAGTAGGAAGTCTTTTATCTCCCATAGGTAAATGAAGAAAATCATGTGTGCCTTTTTTGTCCATTCTTCCTATCCAGTAAATTGTATTTTTAAGATGGTATAAAGAAGGAGTTAAAGTTGCTACTTTTTTATTTTCTATCATAAATTGAATCATTTTTCTTAGCCAACTTAATTGATTACCTGGAACAAAAATGTCGTCATTCGCAAGAAGAACATATTCGCTTTCAGGATCAATAACTTTAAACCCTTTCGCGCAACCTTTAGCGTGATAGAGATTCTTCTCATTAAAGATAAATTTAAAATTACCCCATTCTTCAGAATATCTGTTACAGGCATTTCTTATTTTTTGGTTAGTTTTTTCACTTTTACATGGATTATGTGAAGCTATTATTTCAAAATTTGAATAATCTGTATTTTCATGTAGAGATTCTATGGCTCTTGTAAAAAATTCATAATTATCAAACGGTAAAATGATAATAGAAACTTTAGGTTCATTCATTTTTTTCTCCCTCAAGATAGTTTATTGACAGATCATTAATAATATTATACTCTATATTTGCTTCTTTAAAAAGTTTTGCAGAATAATCTTCTCTTTGGTAATGATAAAGAGCAACAACCCTTATGATTCCTACCCGAATAATCTTCATCGCACATCTAAAACAGGGAAATATTTTACAGTAAATTGTACCCCCCATTAAAGATGTTCCAAATTGAGCTGCTTGTAAGATTGCATTTTCTTCCGCATGAATTGTTCGACAACAATGTTTTGATTCTTCACCCTTTTCATCTATAACTGTATGGATTAAGTGACCAACATCATCACAGTGAGGTAAGCCCTGAGGAGAACCCACATAGCCGGTTGTTAAAATTCGATTATCTCTTACAATAATTGCTCCACTTCTTCCTCTATTACAAGTTCCCCTTTCGCCTATGTCAAATACTAAATTTAAAAAATATTCATCCCAGCTCAATCTAGCCATTTTCTTCTCCTCATGTTTTTAAATAAAATAAACAAACTATACTAAAATATATTACTTTTTATTTAACGACTTCGCATTTATTTTCAAGTTCATTTAATGAATCTATAATCATTTCTGAAGTAATTAAGTTCATACATGGTGATGGATCCCCCTTAGAGCATGGAGAATGACCATGCTGAAAACAAGGAGAACAAGCCGTTCTCGCATCTATGCCTATAGCGTTCATAAAATATTTCATGCGTAAGCTACTATGGAATGGGCCATAAAGACCTATCAGGGGTATCCTGAGGGCTCCTGCGGCGTGTATAAACATAGAATCACAGGCAATAATATAATCCATTAATTTCGCCATCACAAGAGCTTCTCTTAGGGGGCCTATTATTTTATAAATGTTCGACTTAAACTGAGATCCTAAATAATTTATTGGAGTAGACTGATTAGAACTGCCGAATAAATAAACTTCGTAATCTTTAGAAATTAAATATTCAATTACTGGAAGAAATTTATGAGGGGGGTAATTTCTAATAGGAGAAGAAGAAGCTATCTGTATACCTACTTTCTTTTTATTAGAAATGAGCTGAGGATATGCTTTTTTTATGTCTATAAATTCCTGATCTTTAAAGAATAATTTAGGAATTTTATTTTCAGGAGGAACTTCTCTTATATTAAGACTCATTTGTTGCATAAATAAATCATAAGCGTTTAAAACCTCAGCCTCTGGATTATTTTCAATTAATCCTTCAAAAATTAAATGATAATGAAATTCATTCCAATCATCTAACTTAATAGGAAGAGAAAAGACTTGATCTATATTTGGATTGTTCTCTATTGTGGGGAAATACATAGGGCTGATAGCAAGATTAAGACTACTTTGAGGATACTTTCTTTTAAGTTCAGAATATCCCGTTAAGAGAAAAAGAATGTCTCCAAATCCGCCATGTCTAATAGAAAGAATTTTTCGATTATTAAGATCTTGTCCTTGATAAGGGTTGTAAATATCTAAGAAAGGAATTTCTACGCCTAAAGCATAATCTGCTAATGTCTTCAGCTTACTATAAAATTCATCAGACATTATATAAAAGTTCTTCTTTTCTAATTTTTCTTCTGCTCGACCTCCCATTTGGATTTCTAGATCTTCTAATAACTGAACTACTTTCATGATTATTCTCCTTTCACTGACTATGTTTGTCTGAAGGATTAAAATTTATGTAAAATTATAATGAGTCCTTGTCACCTCTCCCTTAATTACTCCAGCTTTATCAACAACTCCAAAAGATTCTCTAATTTCAGCAAAGACTTCTCTGAATTCACTCTTTTCAAAAAGACCCTTAGAATATAAAAGAGAGGAAAGAGTTGCTATGTTGATTTTTGTATCATCTAGAGTCTTAAAAAAAGAATCTAATTCTTGGAACTTTTTATCAACATATAGTCGAAGGTTTGTAAATACAGTATTTGCTATAGAGTCTAAAACTTTGTCAAGATCTACTTCTTGTTTCTGAGAGCTATGTTTTTTCATCTAATGTTCTCCTCATTTCTTGAATTTTTATTTTTAAATATAATCCCAGGGGGGCATAGCCCCCACTGCGAATTGTGTCCCATAAGTTTTAAAAAAAATCAATTTCTCAGGATCGTAATCTCCGTGCCCTCTTATATCTAAAATAAATTGCTTAATTGCATTTGTTAAATCTTCATTTTCCTCTTGTTCTCTTGGGTCTATTGTTTCCCAATCTATTGATTCTCCATACGCATTTCTTTCTCCATTAAAATAATTACAGGCTGCCCATACAAAATTATAAGGGTGAGAAACTTCTTCATCACTTGAATCAGGAAGTACAGGAGGTCCTGGATCCATAGGCCAAGAATTATATCTTTCTTGTTCTTCTTTTCTTTCTTGTTCTTGGTCTTCTGTTAATCCATTTCTAAAAACTGTATTCGTAATCAGAGGGGGGAAAAAAGCATAAATTTGGAACATAACCCCTTCATCTTCTATCACTCCCGCACTCCATGCAGGGTGAGAAATTGCACTTGATATAGTTGGTTCATTGACATCTGCATATTCTCGATTAACACAAGGATAAGCAGGATTATAATAAGGATTCGGTCTTATTCTCCATTCGTTTATATCCATCATAGTAAATATACTTCTTTGAGTTAGTTGACCTTTATAAAGAAAATGTGTGATAGAATCAAAAGTACATCCTTCTCCTGCAAGAGGCCCAAATGGTTCTCCGTCTGGATCCTTTGTTATTGGATCAATTGAAATAGTTGTTTTACTGACAAAAGAAAAAACAGTTTCGACCACAGGAATATCCCATACAATCCCAACTGGAAGATGAATGGTGTACTCGCGATCAGTTATGGCATATTCTAAATATCTACTTGATATCATTTCATTTTCAGCTTCGTGTTGCGCTTGCTCCGATTCAGGAATTCTCGTATAATATTCAGATTGATAAATATAATGATGACCAGATCCTCTGATTTGAGCATCCCCACCTTTAAATTCTCCAACATTCACTTTGAGAATATTCCCTCCTAATGCCTGCGGGGAAAGTCCAAGATCTTTTCCATAATCAGCTTCTTCCAATTCATGGCTGTATGCATCCCGAAACATAATTTGGTCTGTAGAATGAGCAACAGAGTTAAAAGGCATTTTTATTGTCCAGAGTTTATTCACAATCATATACCCGCTCCCTGGGTCAATATCTCGTTCCCATCTGAATTGAACCGCTCTCCAATATTCTCTAATTTCTTCAAGCGCAGATGGAGGAACATCTAACCCAGGAATTTTAATTTCAGCCCCTCCCCCTCCAGGTTGAGTTACAGAATTCTTAAAGGCTTTCATGTTTTCAACACCTAAATCAACTTTCCCTTCTGAATAAAAAGATGGTGGAAAACCTTCTATCGGATTAGATCTTTCAAAAGGATATTTCGCCCAAATTGTTTCATAAGGACCATTTGGAGTAAGAAATCCATAAGTACAAGCCTCTTCAAAATTATCTGTAATTTCTAAGTGATAAGGCGAATATTTAAGTTCTGCATCATATATTCTTTGATCATGAGCTGTCTCAATACACGTGACCATTCCTCCTCCACCCCCAGAATCTTTAAGTAATTTAAGAGGCTTATTGTAATTAGCATCACTTAAAGGAAGAAGAGTTTCTTTTGCCTCAGTTTCTATTGTATATAATTCGGTTGGTTCTTGAATATCAGATTCTTCAGGAATAGGATCAGATGGAAATTTCCCAATACAAGCTTCTAATATAGGGTCATTAACGGGAACGGGAAAATTAATTCCTAAATCATCAGGAACTTTATTATTGTCAGGATCCCAAAGAATACATAAGAAGGGAGTTCTTTCTGTTGTAGATTGAGCTTGCTCTGCCACAATTAACAAATATTTCGGACCACATTTTTTATCTTCCCCTTCCCATCCTACAATTATTGGATATTGGTTGTTAGGTAATCTATACATAACCCTTACCATATCTCCAACCCGAAATGCAGAAGCTCCTTTCATATCGTCATCATCTGGGTAAGATGCATCAAAGGATTTCTGATTGTCAACAGTGGCATCTTCATCACAATGATAATGAATTGGAACGGGGAACTTAATCCCTTTAACTCTAGCTGTGAGATTTATTTTGTCAATACTGATTATTTCTTTATATTCAGTATTCCCAGCAAGAACACTTAAATCTTCATATTGAAAAAAACTCATATCTATTTCCCCAAAAGCATAATTAAAGAATTATATAGTATGGAGTATCATTAGAGTCAATTGCGAAAAAGAATTCATTTGTTTGAGACTCTATAAGAAAGACCCCTGAATCACTCGTTATACAAAGATTCTGAGTATGATTAGAAGTTATTCCTTGATATTTTGTTAATCCAGCCTGACCAAAAGCCCAAGGAAGCCTTTCTTCTTCTGTCCACCCATGATCCATCATATCCTTATATCTTTCTTGAACAATAAAGGCTCTAATAATTAAGGAAAAATCTTCACAATCCATCATTTCAGCAGTATATTGGTATTCATCTAAATATTTACTCTGAAGAAAAGTAGAAACTTCGCTTTTTGTGGGGGTCCAATAATATTCATCAGATATAATCATATCTTCAATAAGAAACCAGGGCCAAACAGCTTGGAGTTCTTGAATCGCTTCTAAAGCAGAAATTTTCATTTTTTTACACCTCTCTTTAACTTCTTAAAACCCAGAAACTTTTCGTAACCAATCTACAGCATTTTCCCAATACGATTGAGAAGTTGGAATGATATGCCATGTCTCACTTCCTTTTCTGGATAAAAGGAGCCATCTTCCAACTTCATAACGTAAGAGTACCCCTGAAACACTAACTAAGTCAGAACTAATTTTATTTCCCTCAATCCGGATACATCTGATCGAATAGTCATATGGGCCAGATCCTGATCTTCCGACTATTCTTCCAGCCTTTAGCCATTGAGGCTGATAACAGGCAAAAGCTAATCCAAATGGAGACATATTTCCATAACTTGCGTCGTTAATATATCCCCAAACATTATAGGAAGCAAATGGAATTGGATGACTGTCTTCCCAAATATAAGTATAAGAACAAATTGGATTATGAGATTCTAACACACATCCAGATCCCATATTATCTGGATCATATTCTAAAGTATGTCCCAAATCTAAAGACAAAGTTGGAACATCATTAGATTTTCCATAATAATTATTTTCTCCAGAATCGCCCCTTCCTCTACATAGCCCTACTGTAATTTTTCCATTCTCAGATCCTTCTAAAGGCCACGATTTTGCTCTTAAGCCAGTTGCGCTAGAATATTCTGTCGGAGTAGAAATTGTAGTAGGTCTAACTTCTCCAACTTTAAGAATCCTATCTTGAGTATCATCCCAATCAGAAAAAACTTTATAAAAATTGATCCCACAAGGCCATATTGTGGGAGGCGCATGTTTTATTAAAACAGTTCGAACTCCTGAATACTGGGTATAAACATCAAAAGCTTTTATCCGAGGATCATCTCCTCCTATTGTAAGTTTTATTTCTAAATAATCTAATTCTTCATTTTCATTAAAACTTTTTTCTATCTGCTCTCTTCCATCTGCAAATCTCCAACCCCCCCTAATTGTCACTTCTCTTAGTGATAAAGTAAAAGAAGGAAGTGGAGGGCTTTTGGGAGAAGAGCCACTTCGCAATGTCTGCATAGGAAGCTCAAAGGTGGTATTCTTCATCATTTGAATTTCGATTTCTTCAGACATGACCTTCTACTTTAATATACTCTAATTTTAAATATACTTTCTTTCTCATGAATTAATTATAAAAGAATCATTAGCCAAACTATCTGAATCTGTAGTAAGATACCCTCTTTTGGAGGCTTTAATTGTATGAACTTCATTTGTTGTTATCCCATGAAGTGTAATTTGGCCAGTAGCGTTAGTCGTTCCTTTTCCAGAACCATCAACTGTTACAGAAACCCCTTCGATTACTTCACCTGTAACGAAATCCTTATATACTAAAGTTACCGATGTTGTTTGAACTGTAGATTCATAAGAAGAAATAGAAACAGAAGAAGTTGAAGATTTCGAAGAAGAAGAGTACCAAGGAGCCCAAGAAGTCGAAGTAAAAGTGGAAGTGGAAGTTCCTGAGACTCCCGAACTAACAGAAGTTGAAGTTGAAACAGAAGATCTAGAGCGCTGAGAAGAAGATGAAGAATATTCTTCTTCGAAAATAACAGAAATAGTTGCCTTGTTAGTTTCTCCTCCACATACAGAAGTTGCTACAAGTAATGACTCTCCCCCAAATCTAGAAGAAAACGCATACTTTGAATAAGTAGTTACATATGTCACTTCTAAAATACAAAAACATTCTACACTAGAAACAACAGTTGTTTCTTTGTTATCAGGGGGGGTAAAAGTAGGAGAAATAACTCCTCCCGATGCATTATAGACTTTACCAATAACTTTATATGAAAAGCTTCGAGAATAAGGAAATGAAATAGAAGAAGTTTTTCCTCCAGAAAAAGAAATCTGTTCAGTTTTTGAAGAAGAACTTGTTCCCGAATAACTAACAGTTCCATTTGTAGAAAAAGCAATTACAGATAAAATATCTCTTCCTTTATAAAGGCGTGCAAAATAAGAAGACCCCAAATTATAAGTAGAAACTCCCCCATTATCATCTTGGTTTATCTCCCATTTTAAATCACAAGAAAAGTCATCAGAAGATTCAGGGCGAACTATTTCTGGAGTAAGTTGTGTATTTACTGTTCCCATTAGACCAAGACCTCTTTAATTAAATTAGAATCGATCATCTTTCTCCCTCTTCCTATAATTTTACGAACCCTTGTTTTTCCGAAACCAATAATTAGAAGAACAACATATTCTCCTGAATTATATGAAGCTTCTGAAACATTTTCAACATAGGTTTCCACTCTTCCGTCTAAAAGTCTAATATCATAGATATTTTCTTCGTGGATTTTAACAATTTTCCCATTCACATAAGTTGGAGAATTTTCTTGAGCTCCTATAATAATGATATTGTCGTTTGGCATTATAAATATTCCTCAAATTTTTCTAGATTAAGAGACATTTCTACATTAGAAACATCTCCATAGAGAGTTATTTGTTTTATTTTTCTGTTTCCGGAAATTCCTAAAATAGAATCAGAAATTGTAACGATATCATCATCCATCATCATAGTTGAATCAGAAGCTTTTTTAAAAGGAACCCTTAGTATTTGAGAAGAAATAAAATACCATTGCCTATTTATTTCATATTTTCCTCTTTCCACTGCGGAAGCTTCAGTAGATAACAAAGGATCGGTAATCCCTTGTTTTTCTTTATTCCCACTCCCTCTTATACAATAAATTTCTATAGCCATAATAAATCCTTACGAATCTGATCCAATGAAGAAAATAATCATAGGACCTTCTACTGGGGAACTAAACTTCCACTTATCATACTTAGTAGTATATGTCACCTTAAATACCCCATAGATTTTCTTATTAGCAGTTACCACTTTTTGCCCTGGAGCTGGAGGTGTTAAAGAGGCTGTCGTTACATTTCCATCTTTATCAAACACTTTTCCTATTTGAGTATAAGAAAAACTAGAACAATATGTTTTGCTAAGACTGACAGTTTCTTCTCCTGAGAAAGTTAAATATTCATCATCATCTCCACTATATGGAACAGAATCTGTTAGTCCCGAAGAAGAAAGAATAACAGTTCCAATATTACACCCACTTACGATAGAAACAATATTTAATGATTTATGTAATCTTAAATAATAGCTGTTATTAATGTAATATGTTGAAGAATCATTATTATCAGAAGGGACAATTTCAGCTTCTAATAGAAGATCTTCAGATCCTGTTTTTGTAACAATTGTTACAGTTAAATTTGCAGATGTTGTTCCCATGTCTTTCTCCTAAATTTGATTAATTATTATTTTTGAAAAAACTTCATCCCAAGGTAACGGATCACATGGTTGATTCACAACAAGTTTATATAGATCTGATTTTGTTGTATATGTAATTGTAACAGGTTCATCTTCTATAGCTATTAAATCTTCAGAAGTTACATAATCGTACCCTTCAACAAAACTATATTGAGAATCTGTCAAAATAGTACAATCATATTTTTGAATAGTTGTAATTGTATTTATGGGATAAGAAAGCTGCATACTTCCTCCTACAAATACAGCTTTTTCCTCGGTTATAGTTTTAATTTCATTTAATGTAACTTCATAAATTGTCCCAAGAGAACAAGTCGGAAAGGTATACGCTAAAGAAAATGGGGAAGTATAAACTCTAATCCAAATTTCTTCTCCAAAATAGAAAACAGAATCTTTTTCGTTTAATTCTGAATCTAATTCTATTTTAAGACCAACTGAACTCTCTTCTAGTGGATCTTCCCATCCTTTAATTAGGATTCTGTTATATCCATCTGGGAAATCTAGCTGCTCATCTAATTGCAAAATATTTTCTGTATCTACATATGTTGCCACCTCTGTTCCGAGTGTATCAAATTTATAATACTTAGTTACCACCTTATCTAAAAGATTTGTCCTGACATGTCCCCCTATGGCTCCTGCAAGCTGGTTTACAACATTTATAGGGGAAGAATTATTAACAGATAAAGCTCCCTTTTTTACAATATAATCATTGAGTCTAAAATCTAAAGAAAAACTTACGGTTGTAAAGGGAGGCTTAATTACAGCATCCATAATTTCGCTCGCAAGTCTATTTCCTGTCTGCCAAATGTGAGGAATATATCCAGAATCATTAGGACAAGACCATTCTCCAGTAGTTACATTTTGAACAATATCTTTGTCAATAATAGGAATGGCATATGGTAAATCCAAAAGGGCAACAAGAGATCTTCCCCAAACACTAAACTCGCCAGTTGAGGAATCTCTCTGGACAGTTCTTTTTTCTAATAAAAATTGAAATTCAATAGAATCAATTATTAACTTAATCCTTCTAGTTCCAATAGTTACAGCAGGATCACATTGTGAAAAAAGAGAAGGGCCAACGAATACAATTGAAATAGAATTTACATAAGAATCTTCAGAAATTTTAATAGACCAACTTTTTATTTCTGAAGTCACTAAAGAATCATCTAAAAATACATTTATGGCATGAGAATATCTTTCAAAACTAACAGCATCTCTTAAACTATTAAGGCAAATAAGTTCCTTTGTTACAACTTCATTTTCATAGATATCATTGATGCAATAAGTCTCGGCAGTTTTTTCTTCAGATAAATAATTGATCCCAATTATTTCCTTTGTATTTTCATCAGCTAAATAATTTAAAGAAGTTATTTCTTGAGTGATTTCTAATTGAACAATGCAAGTAATTTCTTTAGTTGTTTGAGCAAGATCATTTATTAAAATGATTTCTAAAGTATGAGATTCACTTATTCCAGAAATAGAGATTATTTCTTGAGTGATTTCTAATTGAACAATGCAAGTAATTTCTTTGGTTGTTTGAGCAAGATCATTTATTAAAATGATTTCTGAAGCATGAGGTTCTTCAATCGCAAATTTAGCAGTGACTTCTTGGGCAAGATCTATTTGGTTAATAGATAAATATTCATAGCTACAGCTCTTCCATCCAGAAAAATAAAGTCTTTCGTCTCTGTATGGAAAAGCCACTTTTAAAATAATATTTGACATAATTTTCCCTAAAAATCACTCTTCCCATCGAATATAAAGTTCGGGCTTATAAGATCCTGAATCATATAAAATAGAACAAGGTTCTCTCCTTGCACTCTGATCACATGTAGCGACACCTTGCAAAATAACCATTACTGCTTGACCAAAATTCCACCCTGGTCTATCAATTACCGCCTGAAGAATTGTTTTCAGTTCAGGAGTTTCGTGCCAAGTATTCCTTTCCCAAGAAGGTAAATTATTCCAAGCTATTGCGCTTGTTAGGTCTAAATTAAGAAGTGATATAACTGTAGAAGCAGGAGCCATAGCATCATCTGAATCATTAAAATAACAATCTATATTGCAAGTAGTATCAGATTGAGGATGCCTTGAAAAAAGCCTAACGTAAGAAGATAAAATTGTTGATCCTGCCGGTATAGGAATAGAAGGGAATCGTATGAAAATTCCATAAGTTTCATAAAACCTCCCCATTACCAAATCAAGACTTTGATCCCAAGTATATGATGATTCTTTGCAATATCCATCATCACCTCCGACTTCCGGATAAAAATATCCAAATGGAAATGCCCTAGAGCTTGAAGAGCTACTTAGAGAAAAGCTTTCGCTGCTAGAGCTTTCGCTGCTAGAACTCTTACTGCTAGAACTAAAACTCATACTACTTGAACTGCTTGAGGAGCTTGGTGAAAACCCAACAGTCCTATCTGAAACAGTTGTCATTAATTCAGAACCAGTAAGATCTTCTCCGTATCTATAAAAATTAACAACTACAGTTTCTCCAACCTTGCAGTCTACATTTAGTAAAAAAGATCCGTTAGCTGAAGATGAAAATCCTGCCCCTAGAATTCTATAATTATCTTTGTGTAAAACTGCAACCTTACATCTTTCACCTATTAAAATAACTCCATTCTGATCTCTACAAACTCCACTAACCTTAGATGCTCCTGCAACTTCAGTATCTAAAGTTATATTTGGGTTATAAACTTTATTAGAAACTACTTGCTCTATAATAAATGTAGGACGAACAGAAAAAGAAGAACATTCTGGACCAAAAACATCTGCATATCCATCTTCAGCCGTTACCGCAAATCCTGTTACTTGCCCTTGAAGAAGTTTATCAAATGTGTGTTCTAATCCTATGGTGATTGAATTGGATTCCCCGCTTGCTACATTTACCAGTTTTTCATATGTAGAAGAAACATAGGTTTCGGGAGTAAGATCGAAAGGAATATAATGTTCTACAATATCATCATAAGAAACATTCGTGTCAGATGTCCAATTTGCTGTAGAAGAATTAGCCCAGGGCTTAATTATTACAGGTAATTTGAAAGCCCCTTCATTCAAAACAACAAGAGAAAAATAAAGAATTAATCTTGCACTACTTAATGGATCTTGAAGATTCATCCTTTCTAAGTTTGGTTTAAGGGCAATCACTGTATATTCTATTATCTCTTCATCGTCATTCACTTCGGATATTTTTTCTCCAATCCGTAAAAGTCCAAGACTAGAAGGAGAAGGCTCAAATTTTCTTGAAGCCAAAACAATAACGGCTCCTGTATTTTTATCCCGAAGAACCTTCTTATAGCAACACCAACAATCCCAAGCTTCAGAAATCGTTATATAGTTTATCGAAGAGGCCATTATGATTCATCCCGAAAAGTAAAAATAGTAAAAACATCAGCTTCAGTAATTTGGTTTTCAAAAAGAGTTCCTTCCCAAGAACCATTAATTTTCAAAAATAAAGCTCGATCATTTCGATAAATACCTGTTCCAAATTCTTTTTTTAGAAAATTACCTAAAAACAGTCCTCCATTTTGATATGATAAATGGCAAGTTTCTCGGACTTGATCATTGGAAACAATGGTGAAATAATAAAATCCCCCAGCTAAACTTCCACTTAGGGGGAAAGTTGTTATTTCTTTAGGGAGAATATTTTCATCATTAATCCAATCAGAAAAAACTAAAGGATCTTCAGTTAAATCTAAAAGGTGATCTGGGCCAAAAGCTGCTCTTACTTCACACCTAAATTTAATATCAAAGGCTAAATCTACATTTGTAGAATCAAATTGAACCATAGCCGATTCTAAAGAAAAGTCTTTTTCAAAAAAGAAAGATTGACTAACAGATTCATTCGGAAAAGGTCCTATCTGAACTGAATCATTCCAATTAGATTGTTGTTTTAGTATCGCCATAATCTCTTGTCATACAAATTTCCAACTAAGTCCGTAAAACTATTGAGGCTTAACAGAAGAACTAGAAAAACTTAAAGAACTTGAACTATTTGAGCTAGAGCTAGAACTGGAACTACTAGAACTTAAACTATTAGAACTTGAACTAGAACTAGAAGAGCTCAAACTACTAGAACTGGAAGAGTTTGAAGAGCTAGAAAAACTCAAAGAGCTTGAACTGGAACTTGAATTAGAACTTGAACTGCTCAAAGAAGAACTAGAAAGACTTCGAGAACTAGAACTAGAAGAGCTTGTAGAAGCCCATTCTACATAAAGTTCTGCTTTTTCTACTCCTCCACTCCGATCTATACTACTAATTCTTCTATTACAAGCACTGTCTTCAATGCTCTTAAATATAAACTGAACAGCATTACCAGTAACAAAACTTCCACGATCTACAACTTCTTGCATTTCATCTATCAAATTTGGAGTGTCATACTGTGTCGAACTCATCCAAGTTTCAGTAATGTTCCATGTAGTATGGGCCGTTGTTTTCACAAGAGCATTAGCTCCTGTAACATCTGTAGGAGCTACAGCATCATCAACATCATTAGCGTAAATGATTACGTCTACATCATTTGTGGAGCCTGATTGTTGATAAGTAGAATACGAAGTAATTCGAATAAAAGCATTTGTAATTACTGATCCCTGTGGGACTGTTACAGAAGGAAATCGAATAAAAAAGTTTTGATATTCTCCAGAATATTCTCCGATGAAAAAATAAGCTCCACTGTTATTTAAAAAGCCACTTCTCCAATATCCGTCATCACCTGAAACTGCTGGATAAAAAGTTCCATTGTCTGTTACTGTTGCGGAACTACTAGAACTTGACACACTGCTCGAACTTAAACTTGAAGAACTAGAATAACCCCAGATTACATGAAGTTCCGCTTTATAAGATCCTCCACTCCGATCTATACTACTAATTCTTCTACTGCCGGGACAATCTTCAACACTATTAAATATAAACTGAACAGCATTGCCAGTAACAAATCCTGCTCTGTCTACCACTTCTTGCATTAGATCTTCTAAAGCTGGAGTATCTACTATTCCTAAAGCAGACCAGGTTTCAGTAATGCTCCATGTAGTATAAGCCGTTGTTTTCGCAAGAGCATTAGCTTCTGTAACATCTGTAGGAGCTACAGCATCATCAACATCATTAGCGTAAATGATTAAGTCTACATCGGCTGAATATTCAGCGTATGAAGCAAGGCGAATAAAGGCATTTGTAATTGCTGCTCCCTGTGGGACATATACAGAAGGAAATCGAATAAAAGAATTTTGATATTCTTCGTTATATTCTCCGATATAAAAATATTCTCTGTCAGAATACAGATGGCCACTTCTCCAATATCCGTCATCACCGCTTACTGCTGGATAAAAAGTTCCGTCATCTGTTTCTGTTTTAGAACTACTAGAACTTGACAAACTAGAAGAACTTAGACTACTAGAAGAGCTTGATAAACTAGAAGAACTTAGACTACTAGAAGAGCTTGACAAGCTAGAAGAACTAGAAGAACTCGACAAACTAGAAGAACTTGAAGAACTAGAAGAATTCGAAGAACTAGAAGAACTTGACAAACTAGAAGAACTAGAAGAGCTTGACAAACTAGAAGAACTAGAAGAGCTTGACAAACTAGAAGAACTTCTACTACTTGAAGAAGAACTCTTACTACTACTACTTCTACTACTTGAAGAAGAACTTTTGCTACTACTACTTCTACTACTTGAAGAAGAACTTTTGCTACTACTACTACTTGAAACAGAACTGCTGCTTTTACTGCTCGAAGAAGAACTACTACTAGATTCCCATTCTAAATAAAGTTTGGTAAAATTAGTACCATCATAATCAAAAGACCTTAGTTTTCTCTGGCGATAATAAACGGTTCCATTATCTTTCAAGATGATCATTATGGCATTATTAGGCCCCCACCCTTCTCGATTAACAATTTCTTGAATAACAGGTTGAATCTGAGGACTATTAATTGCTTCTCCTGTTTCTTTTTCAGGAATTTCCCAAGATCTACTTTCAGTTGTAAAAACTAAATCTTCAAACTCTTCTTTTGTAGTTGGAGCAACAGCACTATCAGAAGAATTCGCGTAAACCGTCACCTTAAGAGGGGTTCCACCACTCGTAACATGGCAGTAATATGAAACATAAGCAGAAGTTATTCGAAAGCCTTTAGGGACATTTACATTTGGAAATCGAACAAAACATTCTTTAATCCCATAAGAAGCATTTCCAACATAGAGAGTTCCACCGCTATTATTAAATCCTCCATCATCTACATATCCATCATCACTACTTACTGCTGGAGAAAATTCCCCTCGAGTAATTGACGTAGAAGAGGATGATTTTGAACTACTACTTCTGCTACTAGAAGAAGAAGACCACCAACAAGGAATCATTTCATAAGAAACTATTCCAGCCGCACTGTTTGCAACATAAATTCGTCCTGCCGCTTCTCCCCAGACCCATTGCGAATCCACATTATCTAAATCAGGAGAATGAAAAGTAATTTCTGTAAGATAACCCGATTCATCAACTGTGTTTACCGAAATCCATCCCGAAGAAGAAGTTCTGTAAGTAACATATATGTATCTATTATCCCCCCATATATGAGTTGCTCGAGCATCTTCTTCTGCAAGATGATCTGGAATATACAAATCCACTTCTGTGAAGTTTCCAGATCCATCAACTGAATAGGTGTAAACTCCATAATTACAAGCTAAATAAACAAAATCACCATCTCCCCAAAGACCCCACGCAGCTCTAGCAGGAGATCCTTGATCAGCATGAAGTGCATAATCAAGAGAAGTAAAATTTCCAAAATCATCTACTGAATAAGAACAAATTTCTCCTGCATTTTTTGCTACATAAACAAAAGTTCCGTCTCCCCAGATCCCAACAGTCCATTCGCCAGAAAAATCATCATTCGCTTCAATATAAGTAATTATTCCAAATTCATCAACTGAAAAAGAACAAATCCCTCCGAGAGTAGCATACATCCTAGATTCGGCATATACAAATTTTCCATCTCCCCACACGCTCCCTCTTGCATTAGAGTCTGAATCTAAAAGAGTAAACTCTCCATACTCATTAACCGAATAGGAATTAAGAAAACCAGGTGTTGTTGCATAAATAAATCTTCCATCTCCCCACACTGAAGAAAAGCCTGAAGGGGTGAAGAGACCGTTAAGATAGGTTAATTCTCCAAATTCATCAACAGAATACGAATTGAGAAATCCATTTACTATTGCATAAACAAAAGTCCCATCTCCCCAGATTGAAGAAGTTCCTCCCGGTAATGAATCTTCGTTGAAAAGATAGCTTATAGTGTTTGGCGTGCAAGAACTTGAACTTGAACTTGAACTTAAACTTGAAGAAGAACTGGAACTGCTCGTAAAGAGAGTCTCGCTTCCAGCTATGTTCATTTGTCCTCGATATGTTCCTTCATAATAAGAAGTTACAAGAACTTCAGAATCAAGAGCTTCTTCTATTCTCAAAAAGAAATATCCAGTTATTGGATTAGAAGTTGTTTTTCCATACAGAACAGATCCATCTAGCGAAGTTACAACGACTGAACAAGGCTTTCGTACAATATGGCCTCTCCAGTCTCGAATATGACCATAAAGATGACTAATGCTTATAACTTCAATATCTAATTTAAGTTCGTTTCTGAATTTATGGAAACTCGTTGAAGAACTACTACTACTATTACTCTTCGAAGAAGAAGAACTATTAGAACTACTACTTGAAGAACTACTACTTCTACTACTTGAAGAAGAAGAACTGTTAGAACTACTACTTGAAGAGCTACTGCTATTGCTACTTGAAGAAAAGGAGCTAGAACTACTACTTGAAGAACTACTACTCCTACTACTTGAAGAAGAACTATTAGAACTGCTACTTGAAGAAGAACTGTTAGAACTACTGCTTGAAAAACTATTACTTCTACTACTTGAAGAAGAACTAGAACTATTACTCGAAGAAGAACTAGAACTATTACTACTTGAGGAAGAACTGTTAGAGCTACTACTTGAAGAAGAACTAGAACTATTACTCGAAGAAGAACTAGAACTATTACTTGAAGAAGAGCTCTTAGAACTACTACTTGAAGAACTACTACTCCTACTACTTGAAGAAAAAGAGCTAGAACTACTACTTGAAGAACTACTACTCCTACTACTTGAAGAAAAAGAGCTAGAACTACTACTTGAAGAACTCTTAGAACTACTACTTGAAGAAGAACTATTAGAACTGCTACTTGAAGAAGAAGAACTATTAGAACTGCTACTTGAAGAAGAAGAACTGGAATTGCTAGAAGATGAATTAGTTTCTTCTGCCCCAAAAGTAATCAACGAATCCCAAAGACTATGATATGTGGCTTTTATCCAGGCCGCAGAACGTTCAATATTTGATATTCTAACTTCATCCAAGATTCCTTTTGCAAACCGATTCGCAATGTTATCGTTAAAGGCTAACCCTAAATCGTTAGTGTTTGTTTCGATCGTATAGCTGCCAAGTCCTGATAATGTGGCATTTCCAATATCGGCCCCATCCCGGTAACTTGCTATCTTTTTGGAAACAGAGTCATAAGTATGGGCTGAATAATACCATGTGCTTGCTGTTGGGTTAAATTCTCCTGCACCACCTCGCCATGCACCATCAACATAGACATTAAACCAATTCTTAACTACACTGTCAGTCCTTGCCCCAATTAAGTAGGCACTTTCTTTAACCAGCCATGAAGGCCAATTATCATTCGTTCCTGTCTCGTAAAAGCAAATCTCAAGAGTAATTGCATCGGTAATGTCTAATCCCGCAACATCAGAGATGTGAATACCATCATTTGAACCGTCAAAATCTATACCCTTACCAACCTTGCCCTCTACAAGGTCAGCCGTAACCATTGACCCTGTTGGGGTTCCCTCGTAGGGCGTTCCAGTGGAATCTTTTATCGCATCAGCACCGTCGCCATTAGGGTCTTGCGCCATATGATACACAGCTTTAAAATTGCTATCCCATACATTATGGGCGACTGCATCGGTTGTGTCACCTACATAAGAAGTATTATCCTCCTGAGTCGAATCATAGTAGAGATAAAGAATAGTATCAGTATTATAATCTACTGAAGGGACTTTGACATGTAACCATGCTACCTCGTTAGCATCGTCCCACCTTTCTATTTCAACATAGCATTGAGTTTTCCCATCTGATGTGGTAACAGCAATTTTCTTTCGATTATCATTTGAAGTAAGTTCGTCAAACACACATGATACATCTACGTCACCTATTCCCGATGCTGTGGACAACTTGATCATAACGGGAAAATCGGTCTGATTCGCAGTATCTATTTTATCCTTATCAATAGTCAGCTTGATACGTTTTGCCCAGTTATCGGGATTAAGTTGTTCATTAGAAAAAGTAATCAACGAATCCCAAAGACTATGATATGTGGCTTTTATCCAGGCGGCAGAGCGGGCCGAGTCTGATATACGAACTTCGTCAATTATTCCATCCCAATTTTGGACGTTGCCAGATCCAGTATACTCAGAGGCGGCAATAGATATGCTGGGTATCGCTTCATCTGTAAATTGCGATGTTGTCGTAGATCCCTTAGAGACCCCCTCACGAAATAATTCTACCTTTCCCGTTGTTCCGTTAATTGTTCCTGCAACATAGTGATAAGCTGCATCATTAAGGTCAACATTGTCGGTTTTAATTGAGGCTGAGTCACCGGCTACCCCTCTACCATAAACCATTGCATAATTACTTGAATCTGTTCTGATGAAAAAATGAGGGTTCTCATCATTATAATCTTGAAGAGTAACAAGTCTTTGGTTGTCCCCCCCAGAATTCATCTTGCCAATGGCTTCCAACGTATAAGTCCCGAGTGTAGTGTCGGCACCAGCAGCTCGTTTACTAACTAACTGACTGCCTCCGTCAAATTCTATTCCTTTTCCCACCTTGGCATCTACAAGATCGGCAGTAACCATTGACCCAATAGGGGTTCCATCATTAGCGTTACTCGTACTGTCCTTTATCGCGTCCGCACCGTCCCCATTAGGATCTTGCGCCATGTGCATAACGAGCTTAAAATTGGAGTCCCACACATTATGAGTTACAGCATCGGTCGTATCACCTACGTAAGAAGTATTATCAGCGTGGTCAGAATCATAATAAAGATAGAGGATGGTATCCGCATCATAAGCAACAGTGGGGACTTTGACATGGAGCCAGGCTTTTTTATTGGCATCATCCCAACGTTCGATTTCCACATACAGTTCTGTGGTTCCGTCCGAGCTTGTTACAGCTATTTTCTTCCGGTTTGTATAAGATTCCCCATACTTCCCTTGTCGAATGAGATCAATTTCAGCAGTCGTCAATATATCTTTAAAAACGACTATCTCATCAAGAAAACCGTCCCACAACAATTGCGGTGTGCCATTTGATGCGTATGCCGAACCGATAACTAAAATAGAATCTTCAACAGTTATGTTATTCGTAGCCGTTCCGCTTGCATCTATTATCTTACTCTCAGCAGTATCATCCCAAACAACCACCTTCCAAGCCTTATCACTATCTTGAAAAGTACATGCAAAATGATACCACCGTCCGGTCGATATTGATCCACCGGAATAAAGTTCTTCATTACTATTTCCATTATTATAACCAATCCTAAAATTAAAAGTATTATCACTATCCACCGCAATATAAATACTGCGTGAACCAGCATCATAGTCATATTTTGAAATAATCCCGCGAAGATCAGTAAGGCTTTCGCATTTAAACCATCCGCAAACACTTATTTTCTTGTTTGTGTCACCATTCTTTAACGGGAATCCAGAATCAAGATTAGCATCGGTAATAGAAAAGCATTCAGAATTATCAAGCTCTAAGTCAGCGCACGCCGACCCCTCTTTATAATCACTAGTCTCAGTGCCGACTGTATTATTATCAGTGAGCGTATTTGTGCCAATAGAATCGGTAGTTAATGCACCGTTTTCAAATCGCCAAAGTGCTACACAATCGCTATCTTTTGAAAACTCATTCCCGACCCCAGGCCTTAATTCATCAAATACAGCCGAAACGTCTACATCGCCTATCCCTGATGCTGCGGACAAGTACACCATGACAGGAAAGTTTGTTTGATCCTCAGTATCAATTTGGTCCTTGTCTATGGTGAGTTTTATTCTTTTATCCCAACCTGATAAGAACCCAGAAGAAGCCTCAGAAGAAGAACTATTAGAACTTGAAGAAGAAAAACTATTACTACTTGAAGAAGAAGAGCTGTTAGAACTGCTACTTGAAGAAGAAGAACTATTAGAACTGCTACTTGAAGAAGAAGAAGAACTATTAGAACTTGAAGAAGAAGAACTGCTACTATTTGAAGAAGAACTGTTAGAACTACTGCTTGAAGAAGAAGAACTACTATTACTACTTGAAGAACTAGAACTGCTAGAACTACTACTTAATGAAGAACTAGAACTAGAACTATTACTACTTAAAGAAGAAGAGCTGTTAGAACTGCTACTTGAAGAACTAGAACTATTAGAACTTGAAGAAGAAGAACTACTACTATTTGAAGAAGAAGAACTGTTAGAACTACTGCTTGAAGAAGAAGAACTACTATTACTACTAGAAGAGCTTGACAAACTAGAAGAACTAGAAGAGCTTGACAAACTAGAAGAACTAGAAGAGCTTGACAAACTACTACTACTTCTACTACTTGAAGAAGAACTCTTACTACTACTACTTCTACTACTTGAAGAAAAACTTTTGCTACTACTACTTCTACTACTTGAAGAAGAACTTTTACTACTACTACTACTTGAAACAGAACTGCTGCTTTTACTGCTCGAACTTGAAGAAGATGCCTCCGTAAAATCTATTTCTAATGTTGGAACATGTGTAGTTGATTCATATGCGTAAAAAAGATCATATTGTTTGCTACTAAGTGTGGAATTATAAGTGCCTAATCCCATAATGCCTAAATTGTTTCCCGATACAAATCCCGTCCTATTGACAATCTCCTGGACTATGGTCTTTACATCAAACTCTAACCAGCCAACACCTCCACTAGTGGCGATGGTTGTAGAAGCGGTAGTCTTAGCAAGATCATTGAGGTCTACGTCAAAATCCCACGCACCCGCATTATCAACATCATAACCGTGAAAAGACCCTTTACCGCCAGCCGCATACGTTCGATAAAGTTTGAGGGTCGCTGTATCTATGACAGAACCTTGTGGTATATTTACTCCCTGAAATCGTAAACCAATATTCTCAGTAGCAGGAGAATAAGACACAACGCCAGTGGGATACCCAACATCAGTAGAAAAAAGAGGCCATCCTCCGACAGGGTTTGAGGTGCTAGAATCATAGCCATAGGTTGAAGTTCCAGTATAATGAAGCACACGCTGGAAACCATCATCCACACCTGCAACTATCTCTTCTGTAATATCTGCGTCTATGATGATAGGATATTTAGGGGCCTTATTAGTCCATATGCGCTGTCTTGTTCTCCTGTTCTTAATTCGAGAAACTTTACCCTTAGAAATAGTTTCTTCAACAATATAAGATCTAACTGAATTAAAATTCCTCTCGGTTACATCTTTGCGAATAAATTCTGCATAATTACCATCAGCATCCTTAGCTTTTTTCTTTCTAAACGCTTTAAATCCTGAAATTTTTGACTCAATACACTTCCAATGTAATGTATGCGGAGATTCCTTAGACTTAAGATGCTTAAAATATTCAATTCCCAAAGGTTTAAATACAAGTTGAATATCCAGCCCTTTAATCACATTTTTCCATACAATTTTCCCTGTCTCAACTATATCGGGAGTAGTATTTAAACTTAAATCCTTAACGAGAGTACCGTCAATCTTATCAAGTAAAATTGTAAGCTGCCCACCCTTATTTGATCTATAAACTCCGCCTATCCTATTTTTAAAGGCCCTGAAATAATAATAAGTCTTCTTTACAACTAATCCGGTAGAAGTTTCTATTGGCGTAAGATCTATTTCAAGAAGATCTTTACTGGAAGCATCTTTATAATGCAGCATGGCTGGAGAAGTTACAAGCCTTCTTTTTCCCCCGCCCAAATCAAAGGTTTTAGAATTTAATTTTCTTTCTGAGATAATTTCTTTCATACTATTATATACCTATTTCTAGATTTTCTATCCTAAATCTGCATTGTTCTGGATCTACAATGGTTGCAGCTTTCTCAGAAGAAATCGGCCAACCTTGTGCTTTTATAATTTCAAAATTCTCTAAAGGAAACTTCACAATATCTCTATAATTAAACTCAAGAAGATTAACGTCTTTTCTCATTTTTAACATTGCAGTCGTTTCATTCATCACCTCAATATAATTTTTTAAAACAGGCGGGGCATCCTTATCAAAAAAAGCCTCATACGATTGTCTTATTTCCTCTGGATCACGTCTCATAAATATAATTTTATATTCTCCCGCTACCAATCTCCACATTGCTGAATGAAGAGCTTTAATTAAACAACCCTTCCATTTTCTGGGGAAATCTATAACTTTGTACTGGTCTCTTGATAATTCATAAAAGCCACCTGAATTGGGTTTATAGTAATCATCTCCATATCGCCCATTCATTCTTTTGTCTCTGGACTTATCATACTCAGCCTTCAATCCTCCAGCTTCAAGAGCTTTCATCATCATACTTGTTCCAGTACGCATAAACCCTGACACTATATATACACAATTATCTATTTCCAAAATTAATTAGCTCCCGGTTTCCACCCTGTAGTTGCTGTTCTACCTATCCCTTCTTTCCCCCAAGGAAATTTTCGAACAGTTACATCTCCAACTTTATGCTTTTCCATTTTATCTGAAATTAAAGTAATTCTATATGAAGTTACAATCCCTCTACGATGGCCTAATCCATACATATGACAAATAATAACTTGATTTTTATTTATAGGTTTTTTCGCCCCTATAAAAAAATTATACATATCGTATCCTTCTAGAATTATTTTATCTTTTAGATTAGGAAGATTCAGCTCAAGAGCTTTTATCTCCCTATCATTAGAGAGTTTGTTCCATCCAGGATACTGAAGGTTCCCTCCAATATATTCAGTATCATCTTCAAAAATAACTTTATAAATCTGATCATACATAATAACTATCTCCTTTATAAGGACTGATTTATTTTTTTCACTTAATTCTTCTCAAGTTTTTCTTGTAATTCCTTTTGTTTATACTTAATTTCCTTATATTCTCTTTTCTCCATGGCCTCCTTTCTTCCATAGTTACGTTCCATATCCCATAATTGGAGTTGATAATTACGAATATCATCTCTCATAATCTTACGATCCAATCTTGTTTCAAGCTGACAAAATTCTGTATATTTCGCATAACGATCTTCAACGGCTATTACCCCTCCTACAAGAGCAATTAAGAAAACAAGAATTCCAATAATAATACTGATTTGTTTTAATGGAATCTTCATAAAGTTCCTCCTTTTTAATTAAGAAAAAGTCAAATATAAACAAAGTATAGGCTGTTCCGAAAAAGAACTGACATTACTAGGAACAAGCAATCGAAGATTAAAATAAACCATCTGGGGACTATTTAAAGCACCTGTGGCCAAAGTAATACTATTTTCTCCTCCGCCTCCAGCTAAAGGAGTCCCCGCCCATTCATCTCCAGGAAAGGCATCTGTTGTAGAAACAGCTTTAATTAGAGAATTATCAGGAGTACCTGAACCTAAAACTTCAAGGTTATAAGTCGAATGGGAAGTAGAATCCCAAGCTTGAAGAATGGGGACACTTGCAGTTGTTCCGTCTATATAGAAACCATAGGCATAACGATAATTTCCCCCTCCTCCTTGATCAGCATTACTTCCTGCTAACCAAACTCTATCCCAACGACTTTCTTTGTAATTATTCACAAATTGACGGGGAATTTCTTTAGAGCCAGATTCGGGAATAATAAAAACACTTTTAGAAGTATTAACATCTCCATCTTCTGTTTGGTCTCCTAAGAAAGCTAGTTTATCATTAAGTGAATCCATTGGAACAAAATTAGCATCTCCATTCACTCCTCCTGTATTAGGAACTTCATTTTGTGAATTATTGTAGAGAAAAATTACTGTTGGTGCCGACATGATTCTCTCCTAATCTATTAATTACGAGCCTTCCGCATAGAGTTTAAATTTAACCGTATTACTTGTACGGGCAGAAGTAGAAGCTGGTACAACCTCTTTGATCCAAAAACCAGCAGAACTATGAGTAGTTGTGAAAGTTACCGTATCTCCTATTGTCCAAGTTCCTCCCCATCCAGATGCATCTATTTCGAAATAGTAATCTCCCGTTCCGACATTAGCATTTACAGGCTGAAAATCTGCGGCTGTAGATCCAGAACCTACTGAGCCAGTGTTTGCCCCAGAAACCGTAAACGTAGTCGCTCCTGTAAATGTGAGAGTCCAATCATCAGAAACCGTACCTACATTGTTCACAGAAACAGGATATGTACTTTCATCATAAGTACCAGAAGCAGAAGTTTCCACCCATGCACTCACAGCAGCTATAAGATTTCCAAGGTCTACTACTCCCGAAACAAGAGAATTCTCACTGGCAGGATATGTACTTCTTACTCCGGCTGTGGTTATAATAGTTGCAGTATTTCCATTCCAGGAAACCCCCCCAGAAGACTTAACCGTTAAGAATTCTTCTCCGCCACTACTATCACAGAGTCTTATTCTCGAGCCATTATATACTCCTGTAGCGGCATCAAACAAGGCTTCCATGGTTGTAGCGTCAGTAGATAAAGGCGAAGTTAAATACCCTGTTCCCATCCAGCCTGTATAATCATCTGCTTCTGATTGAACATCAGAATCTGTTCCGGCTTTTAATCTGAAATAATCCCCCCCTAACGATCTTTGAGAAATCCAAATTCTACTATTAACTGCAGATTCATTAGAAGCATTCTTATTTCTAAAGAAAAATTTACGATAACGAGTAACTCCTGATGTTCTTTCTGCCTGTGTAACATTAGGAAACATATTCGAAAGAACATTACTGCTTACTTGAGTAAAACTCGCTCTTCCCCCATTTGTTCCTGCATCAGAAATAGTTACACTCTTATTTAAAACAAGATCCGAGCCTTCCATGTTCACCCCTCCTTTTAAAATTATCTATTAAACCCATTAAGCCTCTTCTCCCAAAAGAGAATAAGACACCATATTCTTTCCATATGTTTGTTCAAATTTCGTAATTAAAATTTGATAAGTAGGAATATAGAGATAAACTAATTCAGAATCAATAGTTTCACTTCCTAAATCTTCATATACCGTTCTTGTTTGAGAATTCTTTTCTGCTATAGGTACATAGTCAATAAAGTCAATAATCTTTTTAAGAGCAACTCTCTTCTTAATATCTTCAATTTGAGATTGAGCTAAGCCCTTAACTTCTACAATTAGCTTTTCTCCATTTATATCTATATCTACAAGCCCTCCGCTTATAGATCTTCGGTAAGAACCATACTTATTAAATTTATGAACATATTGTTCTGGATTAAGTTCTAGAACTAAATCAGCAATTTTAATGTTTTGGAGATATTGTTCTGCCATTTTTTTCTCTCATGTTTGAATTATAATTACGAACCCATCTGGATCATAAACATAGAAAGGTACCGAATCCCCTTTCAGATCTATGTTACTATATAAAATTCTTAATAAAGTTCCGTATCTAGTATTATTAAAAGCAAATACATAAGCACTTTCGAACTGTCTAGAATCACACATTGTAACAGATAAGTTTTTAAGATCATCCTCTATATATGAATTGTACGCATTTATACTTTCATCGTCTAAAGTAAATTGTCCATATACGGAATGATTAGAAAGAAGAATATCTGAATATGTTGTATCAAAGAACCTAGCAGGACCTTGAGCCAAAGTGTTACTAACTTGAAAATAAAGCTTCTGGAGAACAATTTCTTGGTTCATACTATAACAATTTATATCTAACGGAGAAACTAGAGTTTTATCATCTACAGATTCAGAAGGATTAGCTATATCTATAACTCTTGTATTTTTACTATGTAATTCAAAAGAGGAAGTCAATTCATTTTGTCCTGCGTTAAATACGAAATCAGAAAAGTTACATCCAGTAAATTCGAAATAATCCCCCTCTCTATATATCAAAGAGGTTAGACTTGTAGGCAGAGAATAACAAAAACCATTTCTATATCGAGAAATTATATCTAAATTTTTGCCTCCGCTACTTACTACCCCATAACATAGGGTGTATTTGTCATGCGAAGTGGCTACAGTTGTTTCTGAGGCCCTCGTAGACCCTGTTATTATTCCGTTACTAATATTACTTACAGCTATATATTCATTTCCAACTATAATCCCTGTTATATTATCAAATTCTCCGGGCTTATATTCTGTTATTATAAAGGAAGTATCAGAAGAATTAAGATCTGCAGATAACATCCCCGTTATAACATTCCAGGCTTCAGAACTTTTAGCCAGAGCAAAATTCGATAAAGTAACTTTTTGGCCAACTAAACTCTTTAAAAGAACATTCCATCCTTGATTATTAAATGTTAGTTCCAAAGAGAGTCTTCCTTTCCCTGTTTTAACAGTCGGAATTCTAGATTGACCAGTTGGATAATTAAACTGATGAACCTTTTGGTAATTAACATTCGTTATTATTTCCTCAGAAATTAAATCTACAACATAATCTTGAGTTGTAGCATCTATTCCATAAGAAGATTCTTCTGAGAATGTAAAAAACATAACAATCCAAATTAATAATTAATGAAGCCTAGTTAGTCTATCTTCTTCTAGCTCATCTCGTAAACTTTTAAGAACAGAAACCTCGCCCATAATAGGAAATTCTTTAGATGATCCTCCTTTTTCTACAACAATTGTAAATGAACCCATAGGTTCAGGAGCTGTTGTAGAAGTTAAAGTAGCAGGAGCTTCAACATTTGCAACCTCTCCCCCTTCTTGAAAAGTTTGAGTTCCTTGGCTGGCTGATCTTTCATAAGCTTCCATTCCTTTCTTAGAAATAACATAAGAACCTACAGGAAGATAGGTATTAATATTATCTATTCCTCCAGGGCCAGTAAACCTTTCTACAGAAGATGGAATTCTAGAGGGAATTCTTCCACTGTTTAAAGTGTTTAACATACTTAGATTATTCTGTACTCTTCCTGGAGGAATAAACCCTTCTCCTGAAGTTACTCTTGCAGGAACCATTCCTCCTAGAGCCTTTCTAATTACTCCCCCAGAATATTTATCCTGCTCTTTTTTTCTCCTTTCTATAATTGTTACAATTTTTGTAATAGGTTTTTTCAGTTCCTTATTTAAATCTTTCGCTCTTCTTATAAGATCATCAATTGCTCTTTTAGCTTGTTCATCATTTACTTTAGCTTTTAATTTCCCCATCTTTTCTTGTAGTTTGCCTGTCTTTTTATTCAATTCGTCCATTTTTTCTTTTATTTCATCTAAACTTTTCTTCTTTTGGGCATTTAAAGCAGCTTCTATCTTCATTTGATTTTCTACAATCTTTTTTCTATTTTCAAATATAGTATTTAACTCTTTTTGATATTTCAATTCAAGCCCTTTCAATTCTTCTTTAGCTTGGGCTTCAGTAATTATTCCCAATTCTTTTCGAATTTTAATTAAAGCCTTTTGTGCTTCAAATTCTTCTGTAAGAAGACTCTTAAATTTATCAAGAGCCTCTTTTGCTCTAGCATATTCTTCTTTATTGACTTTTAGAGTCTTTTGTGATTTATCCGTAATTTTAATCTCTTCAGTTCTCTTTTCGAAGATTTCAGAAAGCTTTCCTTTAAATCCTTCAAGATCTCCTATTTGCTCTTTAATAACCTTTATCATTTCTTTCCCGATTTTCTTTTGTTCTTTCGTTATTTTTGTAGATTCTTTTTGAGATTTAGATACCGATTGGGTGGTAGAACTAACAATGGTCATCGCTCCAGAAAAACCTGTTGCAAACTGAGAATATGCTTTCATGCTTGATCCAGCGGAAGACATTTCTCTTGAAGCATTCTTAGAAGATTTTCCCGCTGCATCAAATCTTCTCTTCAATCCATCCAATTTCTCATCTGATCTTTCAATTCCACTATCAAAATTTTCAAAATTAAAATCTTGAATAGCTTTTTGGGATCTTCTGATTTCACCTTCTAAAGATTCCATTTCTCTTCTTAATCTACTCACAGATTTTTCTAAGCCCTTTAATGTTTTCCCCCATTCTTTAATCCATTTTCCTGCGGTTTCTGCTGAAACTTTTGTTCCTTCAGCAAGCTTTTTCAAAGCATCTGCCTGGTTTTCAATTTCCTTTTTTGTCCGACTAGCAACTCCATGGCCTTTTTGTTCAATTTCTAATTTCTTTTTTAGTTGGTGATATAATTCCTCATAAACATCCTTTTCTTTTAATACAGCTTTAATTAATTCTAAAATTTCATTCTTAGTTTTAGAAGAATCAGTTTCGAGAAGTCGCTTGTTTAAATTAGTTAAACTTTCTTTAAGGGCAGAAAGATGTTCTGTGGTCCACTTTAAGAAATCTGAAAGTTTCTTTTCTCTTCCTAAAATTGCATACTGGATAATGCTTCCATAAGATTCCCATTCTATTTTCCCTGCAAGTAAAGACTTTGTCAAATCCCAATTAGTCATAGTTAATTTACGATAAGCTTCTTGAGCTTCCAATACAGTTAATTTCGTTTCTTTTATTTCCTTTCTAATTTTTTCTTCTCTTGTAATATTCATCAATGTAGTTTGGAGTTCTATTCGTTTATCAAGACTTTTGTTTATTGCGGCAAGAGCTTCTTTTTGGTTTGAATATTCTTTTAGATTAAGATTTAATTGTCTAGCCGCTTCCGCAAGAGTTTTTCTCCAGTTATTAGATACTCCAATTGCTTCGGAATATTTCTTCTTTAATTCTTCTAAATTAGAAGCATTCACTTTTAATTGCCTTTCTTCATTTCTTAGAGAATTAATTTCTTCTTTAAGATTTCTTCTGAAATTGTTCGTATATTCAATTAGTCGAGCCATTCCTTCAATTATAGCGATAAAAACAATAGAACCCATAACACTTTTTAAAAAACCAAAAGATTTGGACAAAAGCCCAACCCTTCCAGAAGCCCCTTCAGCAGAAGCTCCAAGAAAAGAAATTCCTTGTCCAGAAGCTCTTGCTTTTGCATTAGATTCTAAAGCAACATCTCCAAAGTTTTTCATTTGATAAATTAAATGGATAAAAACTTCCCTCACCCAAACTACAATTTTCCCAAGATTTCTAAATGCGAAAGAAAAACCTACAACTATAGCCCCCCATCCTGCAATTTTCATAATCCATCCCGAAAAAATTCCAAATACATTATTTGCATCTCCAATTGATTTTCCTAAAAGATTAAACATCCCTACAAGACGAGAAACAACATCCATTAAAGGCGTTAATCCATGAATTAACAATACATTTATTTTCTCTGAAGCAATTTTTGCTTGATCGGCGAGATTACCTAATCTCATTTTTCTCATGTTTATAGCTGCATCTTCAGAATTTTTGACAATGTCTACAATATTATCATTTAATTCGTCAAAATGATTTATCAAAACCAAAAGAGGCTCTACTCCTCTTAGTCCCAATCTCTTAAAGAATTGTCCAAGTTGATCTACGCTAAGGATGTTTCCTTTCAATTTTTCATGTAGTTGTCGAAGAATATCAATCAAATCTATGGGAGCAGACAAATCTATGTCTAAATCAAAAGCCTCTTTAAAAGCTCCGGCCTCTTTCGTTATCCTACTAAGAATTACTCTCATTCCTCTACCAGCAGCTCCAGCTTTAATTAAATGATCATGTAAGGTAGCTAAAATTCCAAGTTGTTCAGAAAGAGACAAATTCGCAATTTTAGCAGACTGGGCCATAAATTTAAGACCATCTCTAATCTGATCCATTTCAGCCTGGTGAGCATCAAATGTTCTGACTAACATATCATTTATTCTTTTGAATTTTTCAGTTAGAGAAGCTGAAGTTATAATCTTATTATTATAATCATCAAAAGTATTAGAAATTGTTCTTATTTTTCCATCTATCTTAACTATTTGATCGCCAAAATTATTATAAACACCTGCAACAAGATTAGTTATCTGCTCCATATCTGCTTCGGTACCTAGAATATTATCCATAGTTGAATCAAGAGCAGCTAATGATTCTCTAACATTTAATCCCGCAGAACCTAATTGGTAAAGGGCCTCTCCTGTTTCTTCTGCGGCAGCTCCAATAGTAGCTCTCATCCTATTGACAGCGTTAGTATATTTTTCCGTAATTTCTTTTTGAGACATAGTCTCATCACGAGCTGTCCTCATAGCTCTGGCAACTGCTTTTTGATTTTCCGTAACCGCAGTAAGGGCATCTTTAAATTTTCCTAGAACTCCAAAAATTAATTGAAAACCAGCCATCCATGCAGCCTGACTAATAATCATATCTGCAAAGCCCTGAGAACTCATTCTTCCCATAGCTCTACTAGAATCACCAAGCCGTTGTTCTGTCTGCATTAGCTGAGTATTCATCCTTTTAAAATCTTCACTTGCGATTTTTGCCTTTGCTCCAAGAAGCTCTAATCGTTTTTCAAAAACCGCAATTACTTTAGAATTAGCAGAAGCGTTTTTCCGAAGAAGATTTAGATCTTTAGAAAGTTTAAGAGTTTCTTTTTCCAGAAGGGCCATTTTTTGAGCAGAAAGAGCGACTTTTTCTCTTAGGAGAGTTTGGGAATTAGATAAATAGTTAGAAGCTGTAGCAAGAGTTTTTTCTCTTCTCTCAACTTCAGCAAGGGAAGTATTTAATTCTTTCGTAGAAGTTTTAAGATACTTCATTATATTAGATAGACCAAGATAGGCGGCGGCAGCTTCTTTAGCTTTTTGAGCAACTCTAGAATGCTTAGTTCCTAGAGTCTCAATTAAAGTATTTGCTGTCTTAACAACTTTATTAGCGGCTTCTTGAGCAACCTTAAGAGAAAGGATTCCTTTTTCTGCTTTTTCAACAGAACCAAGAAAGTTCTGATAAACAACACTTAATTTTTGTATCCCGCCTCTAACTTTTTCCAGAACAACAACTTGTCCATGTTCAAGATCTAAAGATTTAGTCCAAACATTAAAACTTGTTTTTCCGAATTCAAGAATGAATCTTTCTAAATTTTTAATAGTTTGGCTTTGCTTGATAATTTCTTTCTGGGAAGACTGGGAAGCGGCTTTAAATTCTCTAGCTGCCTTTTTAGAAGTGGAAGCAGATTTAGAAAGCTTTTTTTCTAAACGATCTACTTCTTTTTGGAGAGCATTAAATGTTTTCGTTAAATTAATAAATTCTCCTATATTATCTCTAGCAAATCTACCAAGCTCTCCCTTTCCTCTTTTAGCGGCTTCAATTACTTTATTAAGAATGTCTAAACTTTTCTGAACACCCTTCCTTAAATTAGTAAAATTAACATCTTTACCTTTAGCGAGATCTCTTAAGCTTCTAGCTACAAGATCAAGATTTTTTCTTAGCTTCTCTATGTCCTTAGAAGCTGTCTTCGTATTTAAGGTTTTAAAGGTAACTTTAGAAAGCTCATTTATTGTCTTAATAGAATTCTCTAACTTCTTAATCTCACTCTTATTCTTAGCAGAATTTCTAAGATTCATTATAAGATCAAGTTCTCTTTTGGAGGGCATTTTAAATCTCCTAATTCTTTTCCTTTGGTCTCATTTCTTCTTCAGCTAAAGATCTTTCCGAAACAATAAAATTTCTAACTTCAAAATATAATAAGCTTTCTCCAAGTAACGTATCTGATGTTGGAAGAACACCTACTTCTTCTGACCAATTAACGAGTCTTATATAAAATAATGCCCGTTCTGTTATCATTGACTTAGGACAACCTGGGGTTCTGTAATTCCCTAAAATGAACTCTGCAGACTTACCAAACCGGACCCTACTGTTACACACAATGCACCCAAAAGAGCCATCCACGTTCCTGTAAGTGTCCTTAAATTTAACTTCCCCGCACTCATTACACTTGCCAGGCTTATCCCATTCACAATTTCGATCATTCTTTAAAGTTTTATGAGTTTCACAAAAAGTACAATCAAAAGAGTTTATATTAGAAATAAATTGCTGAGCAACGCCCCATCTTACAGCAAGACGAAGCTCTTCAATCAGTCCGAGTCTGCAGTACTCTCTCCACGAATAAACTCTGCAATATTTCCTCTAGTTTCAGGATCTATTTTATTAAGATTTTTATCCATTACATTATTCGCTTTTTGGCGACTGACATTTCGAGGAATATCTTCCCATTCTACTTCTTCTCCATCTTCAAAGAAGAAATTCTTCCAGCCCCTAAGACCATTACGAAGAACTTCAACTTCTTGTGTTCCAGCTCTTAAAAGCTCTTCTCTTTTTGCCCCAAACCCTTTAGCAGAATATACTTGATCTGTTATTCTAGCAGACATATTAACATCTAATGGCTTACACAAAAACACAAGCCTTTCTTCTGCAGGAACATCATCCTGCCCTTTAGGTTCAAATTCCAAAGTCTGATCAGGTTTTAATCCAAATATTTTTCCCATGTCGAAATCTCCTTTCAAATTTAGTGAAGAGATAATATATAAATAAAAGTCCCTAGTTCCAAAGAATGATCTAAAAAAGAATTTTCTATAGTTATTATAAAAGAAGGGAGTACAATGCCCCTTCTCAAAGCATACCCACTTAAAGAAGCTTGATATGCTCGCAAGTATTAAAAGAAAAATAATAAAAGGCATCCAGAAAAGGATACTTAGCTTGAAGAGAATTGAAATAGACACACATAATTTCCTCCTTTCTTTATTTGAAGAGGGAAAGAGAGGAGAGGGGGTATTAAGTGTCCCTCTCCTATTAATGGGTTAGCCAAGGATCACTGAGGTAAGAACCTTTATGTATCCTTATATATAAGGAACATCAGAAACAATTGTTATTCTGAGCTCCGGAATATTATTAGTATCATCCCACATAGCAATATATGGAAAATCAGTTGTGATGATATTCTCATCTGATGCTGTAGGTGTAGTACCATTAAATTCAATATTCGGTTGTCTAATTGTCATCGAATATTGAGAGGAACTATTTCCAAGAGCTGTAGTGTTAATATAAGTTGGAGAAGTAAAAACCATCACCAAATTAGCAGAAGTTCCATTAATAAATTTCCTATATAAATCAAGATCATCAAATTCAACATTTAAGGTTCCTTCGATGTTTCTTTTCTGTTCAGGAAGCTTACCACGAGTTCTCTTGCCCAAATGGTACTTTTCTCCATACAAGTTATTATTCAATGTAGCTGTCCACCCCATAATATCTTCAGTTACCCCATCTAAAGTAAGAACACCTTCGAATCCTGAGAATGGATCTACATCAGCGTAAACCGCTGTCGTTGCAGCTTTAATTGTTTCAAAGAACCAAGTATCTCCAGCTACAAGAGAAGTATCATCTGGGAAGAAAATTGTAAATCCAGAATCAACATTTGCTCCTGTTCTAACTTCACTAGCTTCGGTTGCAGAAGTTGTAACAGTGTTTCCGTAAGTTCCTCCGGCAGTCTTCTTAAACCTGATCGTAGCTGTCCCAGGAATACCCCCTGTAACAACCTGCACATAGAACTTAATAGAATCACCTGCATCTGAACCTATATAATCTCCCCATACTACTGGCAAAGACTTTACACCAGTATACTCAAAATTAAATACAGTATAATCTGAAGAGGTTATATCTGTTGCAGGATAATGGTTAAGAGTTGTACTTAGAGCCGCAGGAGCAGCATAATCAGAAATCTGACAATCAATATACGACAGGTCATTAAGGTAATCAACAAGACCACCTAATTTCTGAAGATTATAAACTGTTCCCGTTTCAGGGTCTATATAAGGTTCATTAATGTTGTGAACAATGTCTTCACTAGTTCCATCAATCTCTAAAGTAACTGTATAGTTACTAGAATCGATAGCTAGAGTGGCTGTGGAGTTATCTCCAGTATATCTAATTTTAAAAGCGTTTTTAGCATTTCCTGTGTTACCTGGAACAGCTACAGGGGTAGAAGCAGTAGTTCCACCTTTTGCCATTACCCCAAATGTCCCCATAAAAAATTCTGTAGGAACAACACTTAATTCCATAGTGTTAATTTTTGCTCCAGAATACAAGAAAGAAGCTATATCTCTCCCTGCTTCCAGAGACATTCCCGCAGGAAGATTAGATCCTCCTTGAATCTGATGAGAATAAACGCCCCATTCAGTTCCAACTACCCATCTATCATTCGGAGTCTTTAGAATATCAATATTCGAACACTCCTCAAGACAGTTGCTATTATCTGTTCCTGCTAAATAATCATTAGCGTGAATAGTTGCTTGCCATACTCCCTGCATAGCCTGATAAGGACTCCAACAGGCAAGGTTCGCATGGGCATTTATAGCCGCCATCACTTCAGCGATCGTATCGTAAGAGCCACTCGTAAGATCAAGAGTAAGATCTGCCCCTACCGTCATATCTATAGCAAGTTGTGTCGCAACTCCTGCCACATGGGTAATTGCTAATTCACATTTTGTTTCTGCATTATTCGTACATTCAATAATGAACGCAGTATCTGTGCGAGAAGAAGTAACGTCTCCTAGGGCGTGCTTGAAGCAAGTTTCAAATCCTTTAGGAGCAATTTCAGCATCAAAATCTCCTCCTGTAGATTCTACTCCTCCGACTCGTTTATGGACAGCACGGTCAGATCTTAAGGCTGAAGATATCAAAGCTCCAAGTTCAGAAATGATTGTTTCTCCATTCATTTCTATAAAATTATCTGGAGTTTGTTGCTGACACCCCCAGGCCCCTTCTTCTGAAAATCCCAACTGTCCACGAGCTCCGACCGCTGGTCCAACATAAAGTGCACACATATAGTTTTCCCACCTCCTTTCTAAAAATAGGAAGCTTACTTCTAATTAGTTATATTGTACTTCCATAAAAAAAAATTTAAAATTAATCTAAAGTTTCTTTTTAGAGCTTCTCCTAAAGAATTCCCTACCGAATTCTTTTAAGACGTTATTGTAGTATGGTAAAGTTTCTTAACCAGAAGATTCACCATACCTCCTGCCAAAATTCTATTTCCTCTTCGTTGAGGAGCCCATCTCGTTCCTGTAATTTCTGTTCCTAATTTAGGAACAAATCCGTTTAAGGTTATATTCTTTTTTAATAAATCAGAAATTTCCCATAAAACATAAGTTATTTCGTTTCTTTTTGTTTCTTCTGTTAAATCAGCATGATAATACCATACTTCAAGATTCATATGTATCGTATATTTCATCCTGGATAAATTTTGAGATGCTCTCAGCTCGTCTCTAGATCCAGTTACAATTACAATAAAACAAGGAGTTCTAGGATTAAGAACATCTTCTTCATAATACTCCTTAATTTCTCTTTTGTTTTCAGAAGCGAACTTCTTAAGAACCTCTATACAGTTTCGAACTGCATTCCTAAAATAGTTATCTTCATCTCTTAAATTAATGGTTCCCACTTATTCCCTCACTCCAATGGCTAGAAACTTTTTCTTCTAGATAATCTAAAAGAAGATTTTCTTCTGCTTCGCTTATAAACAAAAAACCTTCTTCAGAAATGATACCTCTTTGTTGAAGATAATTAAAGAAAATATTTGGATATCCTCCCCATCCTCCAACTTCTGTGAAAGCGTCTGCGTTTATTGAATATCTAAAAGACCCATTTCTAATTTTATATTCTCCTGGGCCTGTAGTGATTATAACCCCAGGTTCTTCAGATTCTCTAAGATCTCCAATAAAAGTTCCAGTTCTTCTACCGACCCTAGGGCTAGAAAGAGGAACTGCAGAACTTCCTTTATAAGTTCCCACTTCCCTTCCTTTCTTTCTTGCCCATTCTCTCCATTTTACAGTAGATTTTTTAACGCTATATCGAGTTATACGATTAGCCGTATTTCTTGCAACTTTTTTAACTTCATCTTCTATATAACTCCAGGTGTCAGGAGGAAACTCTTCAAGCTTCCTTAAGATGTCCCTCCCTATTGTTAAATCTCTGGGATCAAATTCTACTGTGAATCCAAAATCAACAAGCATGATTATCTCTCATATTCTTTATTTTCAGAATCAGAAAGTTCATCTATATCAATCGTTCCGTCGCCAACACCTTTTACTCCAATTTCTGTTATTAAAGAAGCTCTTGATTTCCAAATAGGCCCTCTTCCATGCCCCAATACATATTCATCAAGAGTTTCTTTTGCGGAAGTATTCCATTTTTCAACAGGAGATTCTCCTTCTGGAGCTATTCCTGCATAAACAGAATTGAAGATATCATAAGCTGTAAATCTAATACAGGCAAACTCAATAGCTTGAGGAAGTTCTACACTCGTACTATCATAAAAAGAAACATTATCTAGTGTTCCAAAGGTTCTTTCAAGATAAGAGTTTATTCTTCTAGTTGCATCAACAATGAATTCGTGACCATCGTCTTCACTTACATCAGAATTTGCAGTAATATAATATTTATCTTCTGCAAGTGCGGCTCCACTCCAATTAGCAGCAGGAACAGAAAATTTACCTTCTGCAATAAATTCAGAAAATCTATTTCCCGAACCTAAGTTTCCTACAATTTCTCCTGTTACATCAAAAGAAGTAGAATCTGTAAATTCAAAAATATATGTTTCATGTTTAGCAAAAGAATCAACAAAAGACACTCCGCTTAGGGCTATTGTCCCTGTATTATTAGAACTCGCTTTAAGGTCCCTATATTCGCCGGAAAAACAAACTTTAGCTTCTCTATTACTTACCGAACGGAGAAGCCTTTTAACATCAGATATTTCGCAATAAATTCGAGACATTATTTTTTATTTTTTCTTTCGTTTAGCCTTTAGAGCTTCTCTTTCTTCTGGTAAAAGCTTTCTGACATTTCCTGATTTAAGTTCTAATAAAGCAATTTCCTTCGGGAGGCTAATCATTTGCCCTATTTTAGGAACAAATGATTGACCCCCCTTAAATCCAGGAATCCTATATTTAAGATTAGTTTTCTTCACTATCACTTTTGCTGTCGCCATTTTTTTCTCCTTGATCTTTCTATCAGAGATGATTATTAATTATGAAGAACGTCACGAATCATCAAAAAGGAAGTTCCATCTGCACAGAACTTAAACCCGTAAGTAGAATCGAAATACATTCTCCCTGCTTTAACTGGAGGAGCAGTAGTTCTCCCTTTAAAAGAAAGGAAATCTACTTTAGTATCCCCCCATAAATACCTTGCGTTTCCTGCCATTTTACTTCTCCTTTTTATAGAGATTTAATTAGGGGTAAACCCTAAACCTTTTAAGGTTCTCTCAAAAGTGAAAATTAATCATCTGATCCGGTTCCAGTCTTAACTCTCTTATACATATACCCTGCACTAGAGTTTGTGATTTTCGGAGAATAAACCTTGTTCACTTTAATGAACTCACCCTCACGATCATCATCCCTCCAGCGAACAACCTTAAAACCCTTACTGACAAAAGTTCTACCAAGAGTAAGATTGTCCCCAGGCTGAATATACGCAATAGGAACACGATACTTCATAATGTACTCGTATGAAGCAGTTTGGCCTTCGTCAGCAGTATTCCAAAGTCCATCAGAAATAACAACCTTCATATTCCTAAGAGAAGCTGGCATAGCATCCCCAGAAATAAGGCTTGCTGTATTGTACTTTAGAATTTCCCGAATAACAGGGTCTCGTGTAATCGCCTCGGCAACTTCCGTAGTAAAAGAAATCTGATTAGGTCTTTTACCTATTGCTTTAGAAATCGTTACGATTGCGTCTGAAAGGTCCTTTAGAATGTCAGGATCAGTACCATCGATCCATGCAGTTGTAGCTGTAAGATTAGAATACAAACTACCAGATTCAAGACCAGATGTTCCAAGAATTAAGGCCCAGATGTCAATTTCCTGTGAAAGTAAAACCTTTTCAGTGAGAAAATTTGTAACATCAATCTTTGGACGAACAGGGGCATCAGCATTTTGCATAGCCCTATCAGTTACGATGTCTTTAATCGCCCTCTCATAAGTAGAGTACGTTCCCTCATCGTAAGTCAAGGTCGCCTCTTCTGTAATCGCCCCATCAGCTTTCTTGGGAGCACCTTTAAAGAACCCGTCCTTATTAAATATCCTATACTTATCTGATTCTTTCTGTACAGGATACTCGGGAAGATATAAACTTCCTGTAAACTCGTTGTTCGTATAACGAACCGCCAAGCCGGTAAGAAATTTATCGTCCCTTACATTACCCTTTTGGACATTATACATTATCTATCACCTCCAATTTTTATAACAGAATATTTATCCGACGAAAGTCAGACCAAATCCCTTCATAAGAACGGGAATTTTATCTCCATCATCACCATCATTAAGGGCAATACCAAGAAGACCCCTAAGAGTTCCTCCTCCTGTAGGAGTAACGGGCTTAATAAGAGCGACTTCAGCATCATCAGAGCCAACGTTATTTCCTCTGGTGACAGTTTCAGCACACTCACATTTAACAATTGGACCACAAGAAACAGGAACCATTTCTCCATTTTTCGCATCAGAAAGCGCAACACCAATAACGGCAGTTGTAGTCGTAGTTGTATGAGCTTTAATTTGACGAAGGCTTGTTCCTAATTCTACTACATCCCCTTCTAAAATAGAAAGAGAACTTTCATTAGCCCCTTTATCCGCTCCTCCCCTATCATCACTCCCTTCTGCTAAGAAGTTCTGGATAAAGTCATTAGGGCTCCAACCGTAAGTGAAACCAGTTGCTTCAGTAGGCAACGCCATTTACAACACCTCCTTTATTCTTAAAATATTTCTAAAGTTCTCAAGCATTAATCAAAGAAACTAAAAATTATTCGATTTTTCCTTCCTTAGAAAGTTCAATCAAAGCCTCTTCGAAAGTTATTTTCTTCTCTTTTGCATAGGCATCAACATCGTCCAAAGAAACATCTTCTGATGTACCTGTAGGAGTAGTTACTGATGCTGAACTTTCACTTTCTGTAAACCTATGGTCTTCAGGAATCGACTTTAAAAGAGACTCAACAACCTCAAAGAAAGATTTTTCAACATCTTTCTTATTTTCTCCCTCACCTTCGGAAAGAGTAACGGAAAACTTCTTTGCACTTTCTGAAGAAGCAATGTTTCGAACAATTTCCAAAGTTCCTGGAAATGCTCCTAACCTCTTAAACTCTTCGAGCTTTCTTTCTATAAAGCTGGTATACTCCTTCTCTTCAAGAACCTTGTTAGATTTCATAAGCTTCGCAACAGTGTCTGATAAAGCTTTAACATCCTCAGAAAGATTCTTAAGCTTCTCATCTTTTTCTTTAAGCCTTTTATTGGCTTCGTCAAGACTAAGCTTAGTCGCCTCTAACTCTTCCAGAGTTTTTGTAGCTTCGTCATTACCACCGTCAGACAACTCCTTTACCGCAGCAGAAATTTCATCTAACTTTGTAGCTAAATCCTCAAGCTCTTTCTTCGAAGAGTCATCTTTCTTCCCTTCAAGCTCTTTAATTTTAGCCTTGATTTCATCCTGCTCTACCTTTAATTCTTCTAGGGTTTTCTCCATTGACTCGTTCACCTCCTTTGTTAATTGTAAATTTTCATCTTTAATTTCCTCTAACTGAATCTCTTTAACATCACCATCTTCATGGAGAGAAACAGGAAGCATCCCCTTAATAAAGGGTCGATTGGTTAATCCTCCACCAAGGGCCGTAGGTCCATGTGAAATTTTAGATTCACGTTCAATAACTGCTCCATTTTCATCTACTTCTTCATTAAACTCGTATTCGATATAATCATCAGTATACTCGATAGAAAAATATCGAAACTCTTTCTTCTTAATTGATTCCCTTCCTCTATCTGTAAGGGTAACATTTGCCATCAAACTACTATCTTCAACAAAAAACTTATTTATCCAAGCTGCTGCTCCATAGTCCGGCATATGTCTAAAATCAAATGCTATTTCTGGATTAGGAATATCAGCCTCGAAATTCCGAATGATATCATTAAAGAATTTCTGATCAAAATTTAGAACCCCATACCAAGGATGTCTAAATTTTCCCATACGAAGACACTGAATATCAATGGCTTTTTCTTTATCACCAAGATGAATTGATTCGAGGAAGGATTCTGGAATTGGAGAAGAAAAGCGATGAAAAGGTTCCTGCTGTTTCTTTTGCCTGTTTTCTTTAGTTAATAAGCATCTATCTTTATAAGGTTTAATCCGGGAAATTATTTTAGAATCCACATTCCCTTCATTCCCAGTCCCATGAGCTAACTTCCACGCCGCCATTACTCCGGCACCATTTACTGTCCCATCGGAATTTCTATAAGGATACTTTTTGTTTGTAGAATCAAAAAAATGAGAAGAAGGAAGATCTTTTCTTTCAGCAGGAGTACTCCATGATAGAAGAGCATTTTCTCGAAGGTAGGTTTCGAACTCTTCAAACTCCTTAGTTCCCTCATCTATCTCTGCTAACCTATCTATAAACCCCTCATCTAATTTTCCAGATTTCTTCAAAGAAGTCGTACAAATAGCAAAAGCAGAACTCTCACTTTTCCCTTGCGCTTTTAATTTCTCAACGCATCTATCTAATATTGCTGGAATAAGACTTCACCTCCTTTATTCTTGATTTATAAAAGCTCCAAAAAAAGAAACCAGCGTGATTAAATTATCATAAGAAAAAGAGCCCACAAAGAGTTTTTTTTTGGTTCTTAAAAGAACTTTCTTAAAGACTCTCCTAAAGAGAGAAAAAAGTTTTTCTAATAAAATTTTATCCCTCTTACACTTTTACGAATTTTGTTCCCAATATTTTTTCACCTCATTTAGTTCGTATGCCGAAATATACTTCTCATCATAGCATTTCAGTTCAGGGGGAATTCTTTTATTTTTTTCTCTCCACCAGATATTATGTTCTGCGTGTATATGCCTGAATCCAAGAGCCTTACACCATTCTCCTTGAAGGGGGTCATGAAGTTGTTCATTTTTAGGATTCTCTAATTCTATAACCTTTAATCCTAAGTCCTTAATTGCTCTTCCCATCCGGCCTTCACAATTACCGAATTCTAAACAACTGGCCTCATAAGCTTTTAGGGGAATAAAGTGACCTTGAAAATGTTTCATTAAGGCCTGAATAGCTTCTGTTTTACCAATAAATCCTGTCGAATTAAAAACTGGACGTTCATTATCCCACCACCCTGAAGAGATTAAATCTGCATTTTCGGATTTTAGCCTATTCAGCATTATAAAAATTCCATTAGGCTTCTCAACTATACAATCCCCATTAGCACAATAGATATAAGGAAAATCTTTCATAGTTGCCAGTCCTAAGCGAAGAAGCCAGAAATATGGATATAAAACACCTCCCCACTTCTGATAAGGAGAAAGAACAAAAGTATTTACTTGGTCAATTACTTCTCTACTTGGCATAACATGATCCCAAGAAACTGTTTTATTATCTGGGTCAAAGTAATTATCATAAGCAAGGGTTATCCATAGCTTAGTTTTTCTATGAGATTCTACAGAAGCTTTAAGGAAAGCCCTATTGCCAGGATGACTTGTTAAAAGAATCCCAAGTTCTTTAAGCCACTTAAAGGCAATATGTTTATCGCAATAAGTAAATCTTCTCGATAAAACTTTATAAGCTTTTTTATCTTCCTTATTTAAGACGGGAATATCAATTCTTCTAAATGACATAATCTACTTCCCCCTTTTTCTTGGATCACAATACACATAAACAAAATACTCCATAATATTTTCCCTATATTATTTCTCCTATTAACAATTCTTACAGCAGGAGAAGGAGAAATTCTCTTTTCGGATCATGAGTTCTAGCTGTAAGAAAAATTTAAACAATAGTCCTTGTTACCTCAAATATACCTTTAGGATCAATTTCATAAATCGGCTCTTCTCCATATTCTTCTATAGGATAATATACACGTGAATACCAACTGTCCTCATTCTCATTCCAAGCTTTATACAGCCAGCGTCTATCTCCAGTTTTATAATACTGTGCTAATCCATCACTAAATCCAGGAGCAGCTATTTTTAGAAGATCTAAATCTATATATTCTCTAGGAACAGGTTCGGTTCGCTCTACTAAGTTTGTTAAGAATTCAGCTCCAAGATTTCTATATCCAACAAGTTGTTTCCAAGTAGAATCTTGATTATATCTGCTATAAAAATCTATAGAAGAATTGTCTGGTTCCATAGGTTGTATCGGAGCTACTTTCTCTTTAAGACCAAAGTTTCTTACGTATTCAGTTAATAAAATTTCAGGACTATGAGAGCCTAATATTTGAACTTTTTGTTTATCAGCGATATATTCATGTATCTTTAAAAAAGCTTCTCTCTTATATATCACCGCACATGTATGAATATTATTCTTCATACTTGTTACAGACATTAAATCATCACTACCAAGCTCATTTTTTAAATCTTGTAGCCCCTCAGGCTTAGTCCAAATACAATCCGAATTAACAGTTAGAATATATTTAAAATGAGGAAAGGCTTTAATTATTCCTCCTGAATATATAAATAACCATAACCAACCTTCTCTTTTAGGATTATCGAAAGTTTGATGTTTAAGGAGAAACATATGCGGTAAAAGCATTATATTCGGAGGGGGAAAGTGTCTTGTAAATCCAAAATTAATATCCCAAGAATAACAAGGAAAATCATAAGCTAAAATAACAAAAGCCCCTGTTTTTCTATAATTCGTTAATGTAGATCTCATAAATTGTAAATGACCCCACCAACTCGTTACAATAATCGCAGTATCAGTCTTATGGGGAACACTATTGAAATCTAAAGAAAGATCTATCCAATTCGGCCTAAGAGAATAGTTATATCCAGAGGGGGTACTTCCCCAAGGTTCTAGTCCCGCTATTCGCTCTTCTAATTTACTAATCATAAGATTTTTCTTCCATTCTCTTGATAAGAAGGTGCATCTCTTGGAATTTTTCTTACAATAGTTAATCCCGCATTCCAAGCAGAAGTTGGAAAAGTAATAATATCTAAATCTGATCTAAGCTCAAGTTCTTTTCTGAAAATATATCCATCTCCGCTTCTTGTTTCCACAGTGTTAGCTTCATCTGGAGGGTGTAAATCGTGAAAGAAGATATATCCATTATCAACAAGAAGGTTAAACAAGTTATTGAAGTCTTTTTCTACTTGCTCATACATATGATCACCATCTATGAACCCAAGAGCGATTGGAGGAAACTTAATATCAGAAAAGAACTGATCAGAAGTTCCAACATACATAGTGTTAGAATTATCAAAAAAATCAGGAACGGTAAATAAATTTTCATAATCGGTCCTCTGAACATCAACATGAAAAACTTTCCTTTTATACTTTCTAGCTAATCTGGTAAAATAAAGAGAACTTTCTCCTATTCCAACTTCTATAATTTCTCCTTGTGTATAGTGGAGAACAAAATCAGCAAGAACACCCATTAATCCCCATCTATTCCATCCAAATTCTTTAGAAAAGGGAATAGGAAATTTATGCCAATCTCCTATTCTCTCATAAAGTTCTTTAGAACCAGGATGAACTGAATTATCCTTATAATTATCTATATTTAAAAACATTAGAAGTCTCCTTTAAAAAAGTGAAAAGCTCGAAATCTGTATAGAACTCTATACGTTCTGGAAAGAAAATGGGGAGAAGATCTTTATATCGTTCATCATTATCATAGCAATGATAGATTTCCCAATCTTTAATAAAGGAAGTTAAAAGAATATCTAGCCCTCTTCCTATTTGCGTGATGAAAATATGATTACTCTCTTCCTTTCTTTCTTCAAGTTCTGATAAAGCTTCTTGTTTCTTAGTGTATAAGTCTAAAACTTCTTCTTGGCTAAATAGTGGATTCCCCTCTAATCGCCTAGGAATGGGATCTTCTAAATATCTTTCTGGACCAATATAAAAAGCTTTCGATAACTCTATTGTAAGCCAATCTTCTACGAAAACAAATTCGCCTTCTTTCTTGCCTCTTTGTCCTTTTATCGGAAGAAGATTAAATTGAAGAAACTTTAAAAAACCTCCTAATCTTTTATTGTTTATTAGATCAATCATAATGTTACTTTTTTAGCTATAGTAAGGGAAGGGAACATTTGATAAGTCCCCCAGATATAATTCTCCTGAAAGAGTTTATTCTTATTCATTTCAGGCCTTATTGGTTTCTTGTCATATTTTTTCATCCACTCTATATTATCTCTTTCTTCTGATCCCCCTTCAAATAGTAAAATCCCACAATGTCTCATCTTAGAAGTCCAAAATTCTAACATCTGATTAAAGATATCTCCATCGTTAGAAATATCTATATGTAAAAGATCAACGGATTTATCTTCGTAACCTTTATGAACTTGAAAAGCATCCTTTTTATGGAGAGTAACAAAATCAGATAATCCAAGTTTATCTATTGTTTTTTGGACTTCTTCTTGTGTCGAATGTCTATACGGATAATCTTCCCATAAATCATAAGAATGTAAATGCCCGACTTTGAGAAAAGATAAAGCTTTAGAAATAGCTATGGTACTAAATCCTTCAAGAACCCCTATTTCTATAGCAATATACGGAGGAAATGCGATAGTTGTATTATAAAGAATTTCTCCGAAGTCATTTTCTGTATATGAACTATACATATCACCAGCCTTTTTTGATAACGTCCACAATATACTCTCGGTCCCCCTTAGTTATCCACCAGCCTGAGGGGATACAAATCCTTTTACAATCTACATAATCTAGATTAGGAAGGTTGTCTTTATATTTTCCTACGCAAGAATGTTTATCAATTCGAGCATGTACTTTTGATACCATTATTCCACTTTCACCCATCTTTCTAGAAAACCCTATAAGGTCATCAACTAAAATTGTAAAAAGCCAATTAGAAGAAGTTCGATCTTGTTCATCTTGGAGTAAAGTTATTCCTGAAATATCTTTAAGATTCTTTCTGTAAAAAAAAGCGTTTTCTCTAGTAGCTTCTAAATGTGCAGAAACAAGATCTAAATTTGCTATTCCGATTGCAGCAGAAATATCATTCATATGGAGTTTAAATCCTGCTTGAGAAATATCATCCTCGCATCTTAAATCTTTCCTATTCGATTCCCTATTTATCCCGAACCATCTGAGAAGCTTCCCCTTTTCATAATCTTCTTTATTTTTTGCAAATAATAATCCTCCATCTCCGCTGGTTAAAAACTTAATAGCCTGGAGAGAAATCATGCAGAAATCAGAATATTCACAATCCCCTATAATGGAATCTTTATATTTAGCTTTATAGGTATGAGCCGCATCCTCTATTACAGGAATATTATATTCTGCAGAGATTTCTTTAATCTCCTCCATATCACAAGGATAACCTCCCCAGTGAACAACTAGAATTGCAGAAACATCCTTGTCAATTTTCTCTCTAATTGAACCAGGGTCAATATTCAGACTTTCTTTTTGAACGTCTGCCCAAACAATATCCCATCCTCTAGTGAGTATAGGGGCCACTGTAGCAAAACAGGTCAGAGGGGTCGTAATTACTTTACCCCCACCCTTGCCCCTATTTTTAGTAGCGATTAGCTCCAGGGCTAATCTGAGACCCCCTGTGCCGCTATTAAGGGCCAAACAGTAAGGGTTATTGAACTGTAAAGCTAAAGCTTTTTCAAATTCTTTAACTCGAGGACCTTCTCCTATCCATCCTGAACAAAGAACTTGCGAAATAAATTTTTCTGCTTGAGGATGTATAGCCACTTTAAACAAAGGAATGATCTTTCTTTCTGAAATCATTTTATCCTCCTTATCCATCCATTCGGATTAAAAGTCATTATCTGATTTTCACATTCTTCATCAATAACAAAATTTTCATTACTTTTAAGAAATTCACTTACTGCTCCTCCGGGACCAAAATCATTATATTCCCACTTAACGGGATTTCCTTCTTTAGAAACATGAGTATCCTCTACTATTATAAAACTCCCAACACTAATTAGTTGGCTATATAACTCAAGCTCTTTTAATACATGAGAATAACTATGCCATGAATCAAGTAAAACAAGTGTAATTGTTCCTCCAGCGAGATTTTTCACTTTTTTAAAGACAAGTTCACTTGTACTACTTCCGCAAAACTGGGTTATTCTATTCCTTATCTTTTCGTTTTCAATTTGAGATTTATCAAAGGACATATTAATGTCCACAGTTATAACCATTCCAAATCCCATCAGTTCCAATAAAGAAGCATAAAATACAGCAGATCCCCCCTTTCCTGTTCCTGTCTCCACTATAAAATCAGGTTTAACCTTATAGATAACTTCCTGAATTTTAATAACGTCCATAGGGAGTTTCCACATAGGTATTCCCAACCAAGAATTATTTTCCCACAGCCTATGTTTCTCATAAAAGATATGAAAAGCATCAGATATTGCCATTTTCTTCTCCTGTAATAGCTTTTATCCAATTATTTGGATTATATTCTTTTTTAGCATGATCTTTAGCTGCCTTTCCCATTCTTCTTCTTACTTCAGGTTTATTCAAATCTAAAAACATACCTAAAGAATTTTCAAAATCATCATAAACAAAACCTGTTCCTGTTATAACTCTATCTTTAGATCCAGAATGATTAGGCCCTATAATAGGAAGGCCAGAAGCTTGAGCTTCCATTATTACTTTTGGCCCCATGTCATGATAACCATCTGGAAGATCATACCAGAAAACATTTCCTAACGATAAAAATTCATCAACAGAAGGATCATTACGTTTATGAGAAATTACCCTATCTTCAAAATCTTCTAAGAAACTCGGAGCTGGCATTAGCCTTATGGTAGATTCGGGGAACCTTTCAAGGATAGATTCTACCTTTTGGTTAAAATCAAGAGCATATTTCGCATTTCCTTGGCTACTATGTCGAACTATTCGCATAGAGCCAGAATAATTAATCTCTGTTTTTAAATATTTCCTCAAATCTGTAGGAGGAGGAAGAACTTGGCAATTAAGAGAATAGCTTTCTACAGAAGATTTAGAATTCATATACTTAGCTTTAAAGGCACTATCTAATTCACTATTGAGGAAAAGATATTTATCCCAGTTCTGAGTCCAAGGAATTTTACCTATTTCTCCAAGTCTAAAATTTACAACCATAACTTTCCGACTTGTTTCAGAAGCCTCTAAGGCTTTTACCACAGACTCTTTATTAAATTCCCATACCCAATCATTAACATATAATAGAAGAACGTCACACGGACGTCTGAGGATTCCCAGATCTCCTGTTGTTATAACTTTAGGATGCCCTTCTCTTCTAAATGTTCCAGAAGGGCTATCTGATGAATGAACATATTCTACATCCCATCCTTTCTCAATAAACTGATTCATTATCAAATTAGTTGAATGCTCCGCACCTCCATCTCCCCTTCCGTTAAATAAAAGACGAAAAAGTTTTTTATCTCCCGAAGGAATTCTAATGGAAGACCTTTTTTCTGGAAGAACTTTTTCTTCTTTAATCCACAAATGCCATCTATTACCTCCTTTCCCAGGGCCAGAAAATTTATCTTTTACATACTTATCCTGCCACTTCTTTTCTCCGGCTCTTCCAGCATCATGAAAAAGAACAATATCTGAATGTTCACTTGCAATCTTAGAAGAAAACTCTCTACTTTCTCCCCCTGGAGGGCCATCTACTATCGCAAGATCAAATTCTTTTAATTCTTCTTTAACTTCTTTACCATTCCAAATTCTAATATCTGCAAGCTTAGATATTCCCTTAGCAGTTAAATCCTTTATCCATCTTTCTTCGGTTTCATAAGAAGTTACAACCCTTCCGTGTGCCGCCATTAAAGCAGTAGATAACCCTGATCCAAATTCTAAAACAGTATTAATTTTATATTTTTCAAGTATAGATGCCAAAAAATCCCAATCTAAACTTGTAATACAAGCTCCCCCCCATTTAAATCCAAAGCTTTCAGGCTGTAATCCCTTTTGTTTTTTTACTACTTCAGGAGAAAGAGCAAAAATTTTAGTTTGCAATTCTTTATCTTCAACTATAGGATTCGGGAGAATAGGCTTTCTAGGATTATTAAGATTTAATCTTTTCCCTTCATAGAATTGATAAAAGGCTCTTAAGACATCATCTTCTTTAATTATATCTACACATCTAGGAATTTTTTTCCCTTCCTCATCTTCAACTATCTCAGGACAAGTTTTTTCTAAATTACAATGCCAACAAGATGTTATAGCGGCACAAGGTAAACACCCATCAGTACAGAGATATTGATGCCCTGGATATCTAGTAAATCTCGCAGGCTCTCTAGCTCCTGCAATCACAACACAGGGAAGATGAAAAGCAGCAGCGAGATGCATTTGAAAACTCACAAGGCCCATACTTCCTTCGGCAAAATAAAATAATCTAAACAGATCTCTAATTCCTGTATTTCTATTTTGAGTCTTGCCGATTAGATTTATTACATTCTTCCCAATTAATGCAGGATGTTTATGTTCTTTTGCTCCTATCTGCACAAATTTAATATGGCTCAATTCATTAACTATGTTTTGCCATCTGACAAAAGAATAGGTTTTGGCAGTCCAATCCCCCTTTTCTCCAGCTACAATAATCCAATAGGGAGGTTCGATTAAAGGAGTATCAGTTTCATCTTTAGTCATCCAGATATCTGGCTTAATTGGTCCTTGTGCAATAGAAATTCCTAGCTTATCTTCTATACTAATTCTAAAGGCATTAGCGAAATGCCTATCATCTCTATTACTTGCATTTGTAAGAAACCCAGGGCCAATTTCTGCAATTTCTGTATCTTTCGAAAGTTCTCGATTAAGATTAGGATTATGATCCCATATGTGCATCGCCGTTGTAGAAACATTAATAGGCCAATTAGGAAAAGATTTCTTAAAATCTCGAATACCCGCAGTCATCATTAAGATATCTCCAAGAGCTTGACGATTCTTAAAGATAAGTGGTCTCTGTTCAACGAAAGCAGCTTTATCTGGAGAATGTGTTATTCCGGATAAACTAAGACCTTCTGAATCTATAAGACTTTCTAAAAGTTCTTGGGGGGAAGCTTTACTTGGAAGTAGATGGTGAATATGTCCATCTGCAAACTGAGTAATGATTAAAGAGTCAACAGGCTTTCTATTAATACAGTTTTCATTCCCTTCTAAATCTATCACCCTATTGCGAAAAAAATTCCGCAGACGAGTTCTTTTTTTAGCTTTCATCAGATTCCTCTCTGGAAAGTATAATGTATTTAATTATAAGAAAAAATTATCCGCTAATCATTATCTGGAATATTGCCAACTTCGCGGATCATTGCAAAAATCGGCAGGAGGATAGCATCATCCAGTTTGGATTTAGATTCTAATACATACTCCTCTCCCCAATCTAAAACCAGGTCAGCAAGTTTCTTCGCATCCTCACCACCCTCGAATATGGCTTTGTAGATCCAGTCATCGACAGTATTGTCAGTCCCCTCCACGTACTCTTTTGCCTTTTCCCGGATACTGTCCCAAAAACCAGCGATCATATCCGGTGCATGTTTTACCAAAATGTTGATAATCATTTTTATCGCCATCATCAAAAACATATTTTTCATAGTCCTACCCTCCTGTTAAAGTGTTTATGGTTTGATTTCCAACTTTACAATAACCCTTTTTGAGTACCGTATTCCATCCGGCATTAAAACTAACTGACCAAATTTTACAATATGATCTTCATAAAATATCCCACCGTAGGCCACATCAACTAACTCAGTGCAATAATATGTTTTATTTGCTCCTGAAAAATCAAAGTCATAAGGAACATTCTTGTTGGCTATATCTAAAGCATGATTTACTCCCCCCTCAATCTGGTCTTGTGGAAAGTTTTTTACCTCTAAAACACACAGCGCATCAGCACGACAAAAGTTTAAAATATCTTCAGCTTTCGCTCCGGTTCCTATCGAGTGCACTACCTGATCGTTTCCCACATATATGCCAGCATGCCCATAAAAACCAGGGGTGAAAATTGTATTGAGGTAGCCATCAAACCTGCGGAGAAGAATATCACCCTCACTGACCACTTTTAGAACCTGTCTGACATATGATCCCCGCACTTTGTGAATGTCAGGTCGATAGACAAACCAAGGAGGCCGATTATGCAACATTGTGTGACTAGTGAACTCAATCATCCATCTTGGCACTTTCAATCTCATCGTGGCACCTTCTTCCATCTCCACCCAAAGCGGATAGTATTATGAACACAGATGGCTAATAATATCCCCATGTACATAACAACTATGCCGGGGATGGCGGCTACATGCAGAACAACTCGGAGTATCTTACTCTCGGTTATGTGGTGCGTCCGGGTCATATAACTCCGCCTCCGTCAAGGGTCTCTTATAATGCAATGCCTGCCTGCGTCGCTTGCGGTTATCTGCCAGCCATTCTCTGAGTTTTCTGCGAGACCTACCCCTGATCCAATCCCAAATACGGATCAGGTTGATACTGAGGTTATATTCAGATGGTTTATGCCGTAGATATTCCAAAAGCTTCACCCCTCAATCATCAACATAGCTAACTCGGTCATCCTTGCGCGATAGTTGCGCCCCGCTTGGGAGTCTAACATCTCATCAGCAGCTTTTTGCCAGTCTGACTTTTCAATCGCTGTAATCATTTTTTTGAACTTCAAAAAACCTTTCAACCCGAGCCAGAAGATCATCTCCCGGCAAACATCTTGCCTAACCTGTGATAGATGATCCCAGCCTAAAGACAAGTATTCAAAAGTTGCTTTGTGGATATCTTCATCTAAAATGAGGTCCGCTACTTCCCGAGAAATCCGACAACCACCAGAACCCACAAAGTGGCCAAATCCAATTGTATAATGACCAGCAGGACATTTATAAATTTCAGACCGGAAACCTTCGTGATCTTTTAATCTCTCTTTAAGATCTGCCCTATCCTTCTGCAAAAGCTTCTCCTATCACCCTCAACAAATCAGCCGAATCCACGGGTTTTGCGAGGCAGGCTGTAAATCCATTTTGAAACCCATAGTCCGGCTCAAACATCTCAAAATTCCCGCTCATGCAAACCACCTTGGTTGCAGGCTCAATGGCTACGAGTTGTTTACAAATCTTGTTCCCTGGCAGGCTATTCGGCCCCAGATGCAGATCCATAATTACAACTTTTGGCCGAAACTCGTGAAACAGGTCAAAAGTCTCTGTATCACAAGATGCTAACAAAACTTCGTACCCGGCTTTTTCAAGAATTTGTTTATAGATATCTCGTTGATCTTTAAGATCTTCAACCACCATTACCGTTTTCATTATTCTACGCTCCTGGCGAGCCATACCAGCAATGCCACACAAATAGGAATCATCCCGCCTATGACACCCCACATGCCCGATTTCACCTTCAGCCCCACAATGTCTTTACCTATCTTAACGATTTCTTTACTTAGTCCATCGTAACAGTCGTTCAGCCTTTCCAATTCTTTTAATACATACTTGGACCAGCTTTCCCAATCATCATTATTGCCTGTCATGATTGCACCCCCTCCGGGGCGTCCGGCCAGCCCTCAGCTTGTGGGATTGTTATCGCTAAAAACCAACAGTCACCGTCTGGGAATGATCCCGCGTGTTCAACATTAGGATCAATTTTCAGACAATCACCCACATTCAGAACGTGGGTT
>Ga0190283_1000020_pt1 | contig 97147 bp, 56 predicted proteins | sample 48691801_MG_FD_161669 | JGI IMG/M metagenome (GOLD analysis project Ga0190283, IMG submission 161669) | Hydrothermal vent microbial mat bacterial communities from Southern Trench, Guaymas Basin, Mexico - 4869-18-0-1_MG | ecosystem: Environmental > Aquatic > Marine > Hydrothermal vents >...
GCCCTCTTTCCCTACACCGTCCCTCTCGATCCCTCAAGAGTCCATTTATCCCGAGAATTCTTCCATCAAGTCCAATCTATTCTGAAAAAAACAGCAGATCTCTGATCGTACAATGTGAAAACCTACACCTTCCCCGAATCGTTGTCGAGCTGAGCGAGAGTCGTAAACACGTTCACAAGGTGCAACAGCTTACTTGCATCGGTTCCCGACCTATCGCCTTTCAATTTTGGTAGTGCCCGTTCCAACAGTAGTCGCGCTTGAGCTTGCTTTCCTTGCTTGATGTATACTTCGGCAACAAGGGAGAATTGATCGGGTCTATGCTCGTCAAGCGGACTGATTTTCAGGTATCGGTTCAAGACTTGTTCTGCGTCTGCCCATCTGCGCTGGCTCATGTAGAGCTCTCCCAAGTTGTGCAAGGCTGCGTTCAGTTTAACCTTCAACCAGTCCGATCCGCCTGTTCCTTGTGAAGGGGCTTGTTCCTCTTTCTTGGAGGCGTTCTCAAGTCTTGCCAACATCTTCTTGAGATTGGATTCGGTTTCCGAGTACTTGCCTTGAGAGACTTCGCTCACTTCAAATGATTTTATCCGTGTTTCTACAGACCACTCGGGTTGTATGTTCTCGGGATACTTGAATGTCACCTGGACTGGTACTAAAACTTCTCTCGCCTCTCCTGGCTTCAGACCGTGGACGATTGTGTCGTCTACTAGAATAGACCACTCCTCCGTATCCATCTTATCCCGCTTAGCGCACGCGGGGCATTCGGCCGTTACGAAAACGGCTTGAGCCTTATCGGTTCCAGTGTTCCGAACGATTGCGCGTATCAGAAAGCTGCATACTCCAACCGTCATGAAGCCAATTCGAGGATTGTTACTGACCCCACTGCGGCACTGAGACTGTGCCTTTTGCTGTTCAATCACTAGTTTCGGCTGCTCGTTGACTGCCTCACGTTGATTTCCACAGGAACCGATCAGCAGCACAATGAAAACCCCAAATACCGCCAGAATCCGATCAATGTGGCACATAGTACCCTCCGATGCCCTTCACTTGCTCATTACTTGCAAGGCTCTTTTCGATAGTTCCTCGGCCTGAGCGTCCTTGCCTTGCATTTTGTAAAGGATCGCAAGATCTCTAAAGGCTCGTTTGAGAAAAAACTTCCTGAATGGTTCTGCGAGTTTGTTCTCCAATGGTTTTTCCACATTCTTTAGAGCTCTCTTGTAGAACTTTTCCGCCTCGCCGTATCGCTTCCCATCTTTGCGCTTACGAGCAAGTTCCAGCAGGTAATCCGCTACAGCAAAATACTCTGGCTTTGTCGTCTCTTCAATTCTCGCCAGCACTTGCTCGCGTAGGCGCTCGGCCTCCTTGTAATTGCCCTCATGTTCATATCCTTGAATCAGGTCGCCCAGAATCCTCATTAGCAAGGACTTGCACTTGTCAACTGCTTCGTCGTCTCCGCCAGGTGCTCGTTCGGCGGCCTTGACAGCTTTCTCCGCCACTCTTGCGGCTGCCTTGATCTCATGCTCCTTGTGCAGTTTTTCGGCTTTCCGAACCAGATCACGCCAATCCCACGACTGAGCCTCAAGCGATAACGGGATCGCTAGGCAACAGATGAGCGAGAAACAGAGTATTGAAGAACGCATATCACACCTCTTCCGAATCAGTGGTTTCAAATCGCGACAAGTCAAAACTTACGACGAACTTGGGGCAGAGTCAAGTGACGCTATGAGTTCAGCAATAGTGGACATTCCTTCCTACCCTCGCTTCACATTCACCGCGTTCTTCAACACACGCGAGTATTTCCATGTGGCGGGGTCAGGCTTGACATATGTGTGTTTGTGCCAAGTCTTCTCTTACCCTCTCAAGTTCTGCCGTCAGACGGGCATTCGTTTCCGCACGTTTGCGCAGACGATTGACCGCCTGACTCCTTCCTCCGACAGATCGTAGAAACGAATCCGGTCCGGCTGGTCAAAGAAAATTGTCCTGGCCACCGTTCCTACGTAGCATCACATGATAGACAGCGCCCGGATAGTGAATGCGTGCTCTCCGTGCCATTCTTGGCAGTTAACACCCTCAAATCCATATATGTCAAGCCTGACCCCAAAAACAAAAATGACCCCAAAAACAAAAATTTTGCGCTGTGGAGTATTTTCGGATGTTCCCGGGTAGGGACCGAAGGAAAAGCCGGGGGTCTCCTGCCCTTGAAAACTGATGAAACGGGCGTATCAAGGTACAGCCCAGATTCGAGGGTTACCTCGTGCTGGACGATTCTATCCTGACCCCCGACAGATCCGCAGGCTCGATCCGCTAGTCGCTACAATACCGGCACGGCTCATCGCACGCCATGCCCGCGTAGCAGTCGGGGCACGCCATGATATTGTTCCGGCGAGGCATTTCTTCCCCGAAGAGCATAATCCGGATTGCATCGTTGCCGATCTGTGCTTCGACGGCCGTTCGAGTCGGGCAGTCAGTGCCCACGAGGAACCCGAGGATTTCGTGATCTGGATAGGTCTCCTTGATCGGTGGGATGTATCCACGAAGCTGATGCAAGGTCGCTTCATTGACAATGCGTTTTTTCAGTTCCACCAGGTAGATCTTTTTTTGAGTCACGAAGACCAGATCGGGGATTCCGTGCGGGGGAAGACGTGGCTGCTGGATGCACACGTTCAATTGTCCCATCACCCCGGCCGGCATCCATCGCAGCTCGCTGGCAATCAGGTTCGGGAAATTCCTGACCATCTCTTCCAGATGGGTCTCAAGCTTATTCATCCAGGTCCATCCGTGCGATCTCACCCTGCGAATGGATCTTCTTGGCAAATCTTTCATGAACGGTCAACGTCTGGCCGCGTTTCTGGACCGGCATTCGCAGGGTGATGCCTGCTGCGAATGCCTTCACATCAGTGGAACTTGGGAAGTTCTGTGTCAGGACAGCGACCACCTTCTCGACATCATCGTACCCCATCAACTCCTGATGCAGATCCTTGAAGTCCTGGAGCCGTTTGGCTTCAGGATCATTCCGGTAATCGTCCTGGATCTCGGTCAGAAACGTTTTCAGTTTCTTGGGCCCCGCTCCTTTGCTGATCCAAAAGTAATAAATGATGATGGCGTCTCTGATCGCGGCCGGCGTCTTGGGCGCAGCCCCGCCGAGGCGTTTCTTGTCAGCAGGTAGTTCCTTGAATTTCCGTTTGAAATACTCTGCGCTGAAGAACTTCTTGCGCTCTGCCGGCATGGTCGTGAAATTGACTATTTGAGCGCTGATGGAGTGCTGCTTTGCCTCTCGCTTTTCAGCGGGGGGCGGCGGAAACAGCGGCTTCAGGTTCTTGTGGATCTTGTCCACTGCTAGAGCGCCTGCATTTAGCACGGACTGGGGAATGCCCTTCGGCTGGGGCTTGCGCGCCAGCAGCTTTGACAGATCCCTCACCTTATCCTGCAATGATTTGTATGTAGCCATTCTTGTGGTCCTTAGACAGCAGCGTCTTTGATTGCCTGTGTCAATGCCTTCACGTCACCATAGGCTTGGCTGGTCGGCGCATACAGACACAGGGGTTTGGATTCCTCAACAGCTTCCGAGTGTTTCACAAGATCCCTCAATGGATAGTCAGCGAAGACCGCGCTCTTTTTTGTCACAATACGTGATTTGCCGTTTCTCAGGGTCGTCACTGTTTTGGTCATCTGAGCTAACCCACTTTTATGCTCATTCACGCTGGGCTTCATTCGGATGACAGCCACCCCGAGGAGTTCAGGTGTCTTGTTCTGCCCGGTCCTCTCCTTGAGGTCCATGGCGATGTCGTCCAACTGGTGAATCAGCTGCTTCAGTCCCATTGTGGAGAGCGAATCAGGGACACACGGAATCAGAATATGATCCGAATTCCAGATAGCGTTCTTGGTGGCGCCGTAGAGATTTGGGGCACAGTCCAAGATGACGTAATCGAATTTCTTGGCAATCTTCGGAATCTTCTTGTCCAGGAAAAGATATTCATCCCCTTTCTTGTACTTCCCGGCGATTAGCTGCATGGTCGTCTTCTTCATCATTGACTCTTCCAGCCGAATCATGTGGAAGCTCGCCGGCAGTAGGCGTAAGCCCGGGATGAAGCCTTTTTTCATCGGATCATCGTACGGCTGGAGCAGGTAATCTTCTCGGAAGGTTCCAAAGAACAGCGAGTACGCCGTCTTCTTGAGATTATCTCTGGTGTTGACGCTCTGCCACTTTTGGCGGCCCAGCATCCAAACACTGGAATTGGATTGCGGATCAAGGTCGATCAACAGGACCTTCTTCCGGTGTTCCAGGGCCAAGCACGCCGCCAGGTTGACCGACAGTGTGGTCTTGCCCACACCCCCTTTGAAGTTGACGATGCTGATTGTCGTTCCCACCGCGCCCCGCTTTCCGTGATTCAAGCCATCCGGTCTGAGACTCCCGACACGAAATATGGCACGAATCACCAATTGGGTTAAAAGAATCAACCGTACTCTAGCAGAAAGACAGACGTGCCGACAACCATTTTTTCCGACCGCTTGATGAAAAAAGACACGTTGGCGGATCATTCGCTCCGTGCTATCGTGTACGGACTTCGACCGATATCGGGGGTTTATCATGCCACGCAAGATCAGCGCAAAAGCGCTCCTGGATGCCAGCAAGACTAGACTGACTATCATTTGCCTACTGGTGTTCTGCATTGCCATTCCCGTTTTCGGGGAACCGACCATAGGCATCTTCAAAAACAAAGCCTTTCTCGATCTGGAGATGGATTCTCTCAAGAAAATGTGGAAGATTTGCGATATGTGTCGGGGTCAGGTTTGACATATGTGTATTTGGCGCCAAGTCTTCTCTTACCCTCTCAAGTTCTGCGGCCAGACTGGCATTCGTTTCCGCACGTTTGCGCAGACGATTGACCGCTTGACTCCTTGCTCCGACAGATCGTAGAAACGAATCCGGACCGGCTGGTCAAAGAAAATTGTCCCGGCCACCGTCCCTACGTAGCATCACATGATAGACAACTCCCGGATAGTGAATGTGTGCTCTCCGTGCCGTTCTTGGCAGTTTTCACCCTCAAATCCATATATGTCAAGCCTGACCCCAGCCCACTGAATATGACCGGGCAACGTGACCATACAGGCAAAGAGGGCGTAGCATGCTACGCCCCTACTCAGACAACCACGGCTGGATGCGGTTGAAACCAATCCGGTGGTGTTGGGTGTGTCCCACAGTCGGCTACGACCCGGAGCACATTTCTGTCCGGTAGCCTCAGAGAAAATGACCGGTCCGTGTCATATCCGCAGCGCTCCCCCGAATAGGTTATTCAGAAGGCGGTGAAGCACGATGGCAAACGCATGTTTGGCCCTGGGAAAAGATGCTGTGGACATTGCAAAAGCAAGTCTGTTAAAGTCGGAATGGCGGTACTCGTTTCGTACAAGATCCCAAGGGTGCAATCGGATGATGAGCCGGCGAGACAACGGAGATCGAATTCTGGTGGAACAGTGTCTTTCGGGTTCCAGGACGGCCTGGGACGAATTTCACGCTCGGTTCATAAGACTCATCCGCAGTGTTGTTGTAAGACATTCCCGGTTTCAGGGCGCGGACCGTCACGACATCGAACAGGATGTGTTTGTCTCGCTTATCACAGCGCTTCGGACATACGACTCGCAGTATCCCTTGTCCAGGTTCGTTTGTGTTGTCACTGAGCGGGTCTGCACGGATGAATACAGGAAATCCAAGGCCGGCAAGAGGACCGGAACCACGGTGCCCGTCGATCACCACGACGACGGTGATGAAGGCTCTCAGATGGCGCCTTCATCCACCGACAGCCAGGAAAGGCAGTTGTCAAAGGCCGAAGATATTCAATTGTTGAAGCGGTCCTTTGCCGGCCTCGGAGACAAATGCCGACAACTGCTCAGGCTCCGGTTCTATGAGGAATTGTCGCTCAACGAGATCGGCGCGCGTCTCGGGACAAAGGCGAACACATTGGCTGTTCAGACAAGACGCTGCCTGGATGAGCTCCGGGCCCTGCACGGCGCCCTTGAGCAGAAAGGATCATTGACATGAAACACACTAACGATCCCATAACCGAAGAGCGTTTTCGCGATCTTCAGTACCTCTATCTGGAGGATTTGCTCGCCCCCAAAGAAAGAGCAGAGTTCGATGAACACCTGAAATCGTGCCCTGATTGTTCCGGGGAACTCAAGGAAATGAGCCGATGGGTCGCAAAACTCAAGGAAGACAAGGAAGCGCTGTGTCCCGATGCCTGGGAGATCTACGAACACGTCCGGAGTGGTGAACAAGTTCCCAAGGCATTGGAACGCCACATGGAAACATGCGATTCCTGCGCCCAGGAGGCTCAATCCCTGAAGGCCGTTTCCCGGGAGGAGAGAATGCCGAGGGATCTCTGGGCAGTCATGGCGCCTCGATTCCGGGCGCCGGTTGCAAGCCGACTGTCTGATTCTCTGAACAGATGGTTTGCGGATCTGACGGAAACGTTTCTCGAGCTGTTTCGAGCGCCCGTTCCCGCGTTTGCCACGGTGGCGGTAGCGGTATTGCTGGCCGTGGCGCTGCTGTATCCGACCGGCGGGACCGGGCCGGCGCCGCTTATGAGTTCAATCCGTTGGAATGTGCCCTTGAACCTGATGGGCGCGCGGCCCGTGAAACAGGAGCGGGTGGCAACCATCATATTCCTCAAGGGTTTCAAGCAACCCTTCAAGGAAGAGCGAATCGATTCACTCTATGGCTCTCTGGCGCCGACACGGGAGATGGATGAACACTTCGATTTTGTGTCCCCTGCCGATGTGAAGGAAGCGGTTACCAGGGGAAAGATCAAGATCGATACAATAAACAATATTCTCCAGGGGCTCTCCCATGAACTCAATGTGTCCCGAGTTGTCGCCTTGACGTTGACACCAGTCGGCGTCGCATTCGGAATCGAGGGCGAACTGGTGGAGACCCGAACCGGCAAGATAGTCGCAAAGCACAGCGTGAAAGAGGCCCCGGGCGCTGAACTCTCATCCCGAATGAAGACCACAGCTAAGCGTCTATTGTTCGCGAAGTAGTCCTTGAAAGGCGCATCCGAATGAGCCTTTCAAGGACGGTACTCCAGGAGCCTGGTCACAAGCTATTTTATCTCCAGTTGTTTCGGCTGTACAGGACGGACCTGTCTTCCCTGTTTCAGACGGAGTTGTTGCTGCTTTAGCCTGTCCGGCCTGATCCGGTCCAGATCTTTGCGCTTCTCCTTGGGAACGCACTTACCATTGACGCAATTCATGCCTTTAGCATAGCACTGCTTACACGGATCTGCCTTTGGCTGCCTTGCCACGCACAATCCGCGCCTATTGCAAGCCATACCGAGTTCCTGACAGCTGACGCATCTATTGCCCTTCTTGATACTGCACCGCGGGCACTTCGCAATCTGCCTGCTGCAGCGTCCTCGCCTGTCGCAGGCCATACCGAGTTCCTTACAACTCACACATCTATTGCCCTTTTTGATAGTACACCGCGGGCACTTCACATCCTGCCTTTTGCAGCGTCCTCGTCTGTCGCAGGCCATACCGAGTTCCTGACAACTCACGCATCTATTGCCCTTCTTGATAGTACACCTCGGGCACTTCACATCCTGTTTCTTACAGCGCCCTCGCCTATCGCAGGCCATACCGAGTTCCTGACAACTCACGCATCTATTGCCCTTCTTGATAGTACACCTCGGGCACTTCACTTCCTGCCTCTTACAGCGTCCTCGCCTGTCGCATACCATACCCAGGTCCCGGCAACTCACGCATCTGTTGCCTTGCTTGACAGTGCAGCGAGGGCAAGGACCAATGGGTTTGCACTGTCCACGTCGATTGCACCTCATTCCAAGTTGTCCACAGGGGATACATCGTCCGTGCCTCTCGATGGTGCAGCGCGGGCAGGGTTCAACTATGGGGGAGGGCCTGTAACATGCTCCACCTCTGCACTCCATGCCCAGATCCTGGCAAGGGATGCAACTATTGCCCCTCCGGACGGAGCAGGGCGGGCATGGTTCAACCACGTCCGTGTAACATCTGCCGTCTCTACACACCATGCCCAGTTCTTCGCATCGGAGACACTTGTCCCCTCTCTGGACTTCGCAAGCCCCGCACGCGACATCTTCTTTGCACTTGCAGCGCAATTTCCCGTCAGGGCATCTACGCAGCTTGACACATTTACCGCGTTCGCAGCAGGGCCTGGCCCCGGCAGTGGCCTTTCGGCACTCTGAATTGGAAGTGCACTTGGGAGGCTTGACCGCGGCCTTTTCGCATTTACACCGTGCATTGCGTACCTGACCCTTTGGGCAAGGCGGTAGCTCCACGCACTTGCCTTTCTTGCACCGGCCGCACTTACCGTTTGCAGAGCACTCGGTTTTGTCCGCGATCGGAACACATTTTCTTTTGCCTTTCTTGAATGTGGTCTTCTGACACGGGCCGCACACGTTGAGGCTCTTGATCTGCCTGTTCTTGAACGGGAAATCACCCATGAACGGCGACATCGGGAAATCCGGTTGACAGATCCAACATGGCCAACCCGGGACTCCGGAAGATTGCACGAACCAGCCCCCGTTCGCGAGACAATCGTTCAAGGTAATACAATTTGCCCCCGGACATGTGACAACGTCGGCCTTGGGATATCCCGCGAAATTGAGGGCACAGACGCCTGCAGGTCCGTCCACATCGCAAGCACAGCATAATGCGCAGGGGTACACGGCGCCTGGCGCGGGCGGCACGGCTTGCCCCGGTGGGCATTGTCCGCAGCGCACACCCGGAGGTTGTCCCGGGCACGAAGCATCCTGAGGAGTGCTCTGTACGCAGCCCGGCGCGCCGTCCTCGCAGCAACCGCACCGGCGGCATCCTTCATGCGGCAGCGCATTGGGAAATGAATTCGGCCAGGGAACTTCTCTGAAACCGGCTTGGCCCGGACAGTCGGGCACACATGTCCCGGTGATCGGATTGAAAAAACCTCCGCCGGGACAACATTCGCAGGAACAAGTGAGGGGATTGTAGAAGGCGCCTCCCGCAAAAGCGCAGGGTTTACACTGCCCGTCCACGGGATCCAGGGCCTCACCCCAGGGACAGGGGCATGTCCAGGGCAGAGGGGGCAAAGGCGGGAACCACGGTGGATCAACTACGTACCATTCGGGCCCGTCCGGATCCACAAACCAGTCAGGGGGGGGTCCGGTCTTTGCGGCCTCGCAATCCGGGACCTCGTCGGGGAGTGTGTCGGGAATTGTGGTCCGTTTTATCAGGTCCTTCAATGTTTCCGTGGAAGCCCAATACGATCGCGAGGCTTCCTCTCCTTCATTTACGTAGACCATCTGACAGGACAGAACTATTCTTTCCTTGTTAAGCTCATCGTCTATATTGCTCACCCGTACAGCCCCACGAATGACTGTGACCATGGTCTGAGCCGTACTAATGACCTGGACCACGAAATCAGCGGTCTCTTCGATGGGTTCAATGCCGATCATGCCGCTCGGAGTAGTAATCGTGTATGAGGAAAGGGGATCGGTCCTGGGAAGATTCAGGATGAACCGAACAATGCCCTCCGGCACATGGAGATGGAGAAACTCGGAATCGCCCTCTTTGCTCTCATCATTGTACAGCAAGACCGACTCTTCCCCAAGGGACACATGATTCTCCCGGTTCGCCATGCCACGAACCCATGTCTTGCCGGCGGCTTCGGTCAGTATGGAATCACCAACGGCAAGGACGTCGCCCTTGCCAAGTGGCTTTTTGTCCCTCTCTCCGGCTTTGATGATCTTTGATGTGCCGTCGATTCCTTTGACCTCCGCCTCCCCAAGCGCGGAACCGACACACACAAAGGCCAACAGACCGAAGATGATAGCGCAACGTAGGATTGTCGACACGGAACTCGATTTCTTTTTCATTTCCACACCTCACTTCCTGTGATGCCGCCGTTACTATTCAGGCTAAGGTAGTGTCAAACCTCTTGTCAAGCTAAAAAGACCGTCCACTCATCGGCAAGGTACGCAAAGATGCCCTGCTTTATGCGCCCGGCGCCCCGCACAGCGGCCCACCGAGAAGAGGTCGGCCAAGAAAATGAGACTGAACGGGAAATAGTACGCAAGTTTCACTTGAAGAGTGACAGATTGTAGGATGGGGTGAGTGAAGCGAACCCCATAGATCGGGGAATTGTCCGGGTGAGGTGTGGCGTGAAAGCCTCGACCGATGGGATTCCCTCCGGTCATCCCATCCTACGTGCTACTGGGCGTAGGGCCAATTTGCGAGCCGGTTGGTGTGGGAGCTTCATTTATAGTCCGTAGCGGCCCGCCGAGAGTGGGTGCTCCGAGAAAGGTTTTGGGTTTATGCTTTGCACTGAGACACGGGGTTATCGAGGGATGGGCCCATTTGGTCGAAGAACGGATATATCGTGAAAAAACTATTGACACCACGTCGAGTGGGCCCTCCATTCTCACCGGGCGCAGAACCGCTTCAAGCCCGGTGAACCATTACCAGAGAGGGTAACCTGAATTATGCGGCGCATCCTCCTTTGTGCGTGGATTTCTCAACTCCTTGTCAGCAGCGCACGCGCTTTCTGAACCGCTACGTACAGGACGGGGGTAAAGATGACCCCTAAAATGGTTACACCGAGCATTCCCCCGAACACGGCGGTTCCAAGTGCTTGACGACTGACCGCTCCCGCTCCTGTTGCTATCACAAGGGGTGAGACTCCGACTATAAAGGCGAGAGATGTCATAAGAATCGGTCTGAACCGAAGCCTCGAACCCTCTGTGGCCGCTTCCAATATGGACTTACCTTTTGCACGCATGTCTCTGGCGAACTCCACAATGAGGATTGCATTCTTGGCGGACAACCCCACGAGTAATATGAGTCCCACCTGAGTGTATAGGTTGTTGTCCATGCCTCGGCTCATAAGAGCTATCATAGCGCCCAAGACTGCGAGTGGAACTATCAGCACAACCGCCAGAGGATCCAACCAACTTTCGTACAATGCGGCCAGTATGAGAATAACTACAACGATTGCCAAAGCGAAAATCAGCGCGGCCTGTCCTCCTGCCTGTTTTTCCTGATACGACATGCCTGTCCAGTCGTAGCCCATGCCCGGAGGAAGCTTTGAATCCGCAAGCCGCTCCATGACATCCAGTGCTTCTCCGGTGCTCACCCCCGGCTCGGGAGAGCCACTGATCCTGGCGGTAGGAAACATATTGTAACGGTCAATTCTTGGTGGTCCGAGTGATTCTTTGACTTTTGCCAAAGTACCCAGAGGGACCATACTCCCTTCCTTGTTGCGAACCTCGAGCCGTGAGATGTCCTCGGGCTTGGCTCGGAACATGCCGTCAGCCTGAACCTTTACTTGCCAGGTTCTGCCAAATTTATTGAAATCATTAACATAAGAGGAGCCGAGATAGGCTTGCATTGTGTCGAATACCGATTGGAGAGGAACTCCCAATTTAAGCGTCTTCTCTCTATCCACATCTGCTCTGATCGTAGGTATGTTGGCCCGAAAAGTTGAGAATACACCGCCCAGATCCGGTTGGGATCTTGCCTGGTACGCCAACCCGCTGGTGGCTTTCTCCAGGGCGGAGAGGCCAAGACCACCTCGATCTTGAATCTGCATCTCGAATCCGGCGCCTGTTCCAATCCCGGGGATCGGTGGTAATGAAAAAGGCATCACAATGGCTTCCTGGATTTTCCGGAACTTCAGCGCGAGTTGCTGCATGATAGCGGTTCTGCTCAGCCCGGCCTTGACCCGTTCATCCCACGGATCCAGGGCGGCGAAACCCGCCCCGAAATTGCTCGATGTACCGTCAAGCATGGAGAATCCGCCCAGGAAAACGTAGTCGGCTACACCATCGGTATCCTTCAGAATCGCGCTCAGTTTTGCAAGGGTTGTTCTTGTCCGCTGCAAGGACGCGGCATCGGGCAATTGGACGTTCATGACAATGAGCCCGTCATCTTCCGATGGAACAAAGCCGGTAGGAACCTTTGTGAAACCCGCATAGGTAAGTCCGACAATTACTGCGAACAACACGACCATTACGGTTACTCTGCGCACGCAAAACGAGACCGCGGCGGAATAGCGGCGGGTCAGATGGTCGAACGCGAAATTGAAGCCTCTGAACAAAAGGTTGGGGCGCTTCTTTTCGGTGCGTAAAAGAAGAGCGCAAAGCGCAGGACTCAGCGTGAGCGCATTAATGGAACTAAAAAAGGTGGAAACAGCTATTGTCAGCGAAAACTGACGGTAAAGCTCCCCGGTGATGCCCCCAAGGAATGCCGCGGGGACAAAAACCGCCATGAGGACCAGAGTAGTGCTGATGATGGGCCCCGTGATCTCACCCATTGCCTTCACGGCCGCTTCTTTCGGGTTCAGACCGAACTCCGCAATATTGCGGTCCACATTCTCCACCACTACTATGGCATCGTCCACTACAATTCCGATCGCCAGTACCAATCCGAACAGTGTGGTCATGTTGATGGAGAATCCGAACATCGCCATCGCTGCAAATGTGCCAATAAGCGAGACAGGAATCGTTATGGCAGGTATGAGGGTAGCGCGCCAATCTTGAAGGAATAGAAAAACCACAAGAAAAACAAGGATAAATGCCTCGATAAGTGTTATCACAACCTCGTCGATGGATTCCCGAACCAACTCGGATGTATCAAAAACCGTTTTGTAAGCTAGACCTTGGGGAAAGTTCTCTTTGAGTTCCTCCATTTTTGATCTTACCAGGTCCGCGACAGCGAGCGCATTGGAGCCCGGGGTCTGGTAGACGATCATGGTGGCAGCGGGAGCGCCGTTGAAAGTAGAGAAGGTACTATAGTCTTGGCCCCCAAGCTCCACGCGTGCCACATCTCGGATACGGGTAATTCGGCCTCCCTTCTCGGCCTTGACGATTATGTCTTTGAATTGCTCCACCTCGGAGAGCCGTCCCATGGCATTGACGGTCAATTGAAAATCCTGGCCCTTTGGGGCGGGCGGCTGACCGATCTGCCCCGCGGCCACCTGTACATTCTGTTGTTTCAGGGCGTCCACTACATCGCCGGTGGTCAAAGCGCGATATTCCAGCTTGTTCGGATTCAGCCAGATCCGCATGCCGTAGTCTTTGGGCGGAATGACATTTATGTCTCCGACCCCATCAAGTCGAATCAGCTGGTCCCTGATGTACAACGTAACGTAATTCGTCAGGAACAGGTCGTCATAAGCCCCATCCGGAGAGTACAAACTCATCACATTCACCAGAGAGGTGGACGCCTTTTTGGTAGTGACACCCAGCCGCTGGACCTCCAGGGGCAGCTTCGCCAACGCGGTGGAGACCCGGTTTTGTACCAGGACGTTGGCCATGTCAACATCCGTACCCAGTTGGAAGGTGACTTTTAGGTTGTAGGACCCGTCCGCAGCGCTGGTGCTGCTCATATAGATCATACCCTCGACGCCGTTGACTGCTTGCTCAATCGGGGAGGCCACCGTATCCGCGACTATCTGGGGATCCGCTCCGGGATAAGCGGCCGAGACCTGGATCATGGGCGGCGCGACTTCCGGATACTGAGCCACTGGAAGCGTGTACAGGGATATTCCCCCCGCGATCACTATGAGTATGGAGATCACGGAGGCAAAGATGGGCCGATCAATGAAGAAACGACTAAACATGTTTGTACGCAATCAATCCTTTGCAGGCCCGGGCTTTCCTGAGTCGCCGGACGTTTGGGCCTGGGGAGACGAACCTTTCTTCGATTCATTTTTGTTTCCGGGCGGGTTCGGGGGCGCTTCCATGGGTTTTACCTTGGCGCCCGGCCGGGCCCTTTGTAGACCGTTGACTATTATCCGGTCGTTCTCGGAAAGGCCTTTCAGGATGACCCGCATCTTTCCTACCAGCTGCCCGGTCTCAACTTTGAGATGCTCAACCACGTTATTGTCATCCACGAGCAAGAGATACTTACCGGACTGGTCCGCCTGAACTGCCAAATCCGGGGCCAGGAGGGTGTCAAACCTCCTGGCCGGCACTCTGACTCGCAGGAACATCCCCGGAAAGATCAAACCGTTCTTGTTGGGCAAGATTGCTCTCACTTGAATAGTTCCCGTTTTGGAATCCACGCTCGTGTCCGCGAAGTCCATACGACCCTCATGAGGGTAACCTTCTTCATCTGCAAGGCCCACGTAAGCGGGGGTCGGATCCCTCTCCATCTTCTCCGTCGCGGAGAGGTCTCCCTTCTGCGCCGCGTATCTTCTTACAATCGGCAACAGATCCATCTCGCTGAGGTTGAAATAGACATGGATCGATTCATCATTTACAATCGTCGTTAGAAGGGTCCTTTCGCCAGCGCCCACGAGGTTGCCCACATCCACCAGATTGCGGCTCACTTTGCCGCTAATCGGAGATTTGACCCGGGTATAATCCAGATTGAGCTGTGCTTCGTCCAGGTCCGATGTTGCCTTTTCCACATCGGCCTTTGCCAGATCCCTCTGGGCTGTGGCTTCTATGGATTTTATTTCCGCTATTGACTGCGTTGCAGCCAGCCGGGTTGCCTTATCCAGTTCGATCTGGGCAAGATTGAGCTGCGCCTCTTTTCCCTTTAAAACGGCTTTCGCCTGGTTTACCTTAGCCTGGAACGGCTTTGGATCTATCGAAAAAAGAAGTTTCCCGGCCTTTACCTTTTCTCTGGGTTCAAACTCCACACTCTCCAGAAAGCCTTGGACTCTTGCGCGTATCTCAACAGACTCAATGGGCGCGGCGGTCCCTGTTGCGACCAGCCATTGCGTGACCTCCTTTTTCAACGGCCTGCCCACCGTTACTTCAGGAGGCGGCGCAGGCCCCGCCCTGTCCGCATCCCCACCGCAAGCGGCCAGACTCAGGATGATCCAAATGACAACGAGAATCCAAATGAAATTGGCGCGACTACCCATGTGAGAACTCCTGGTAACAACCGAGGGACCCTTGGCCGGCCCAAATTGAGCACAAATCCGTGGCTTTGGTCACGATGCACCGGTATCCCATAATCTCCAGCAAACGATGTTTTCCACAATGCTCAACCATAACTTCTAAAGGAGGCCGCTGTCAAGAAGCGTGTTTTCTCATGAGTTTCCACAATAGGCGCCGCGTGCAAGCCAATGCTCCCGTATGCACTGCGAGGGAGAATGCCTCGCCGGGCTCGAAATGACATCCTGGGTGAGATCCCCCGGAGTGACTGCCGGATTGCCCTGCCGAGGATTTCTGGTTTATCGCGTAATCGGCGCCTTGCAATCCTGTCAAATCTCCAAGGGCTTGGAAGAAGAAAAGGAAATGGCTACTCTGTAAATCGGTGTTGTCGGATCTCAAATCAAGTGGTAAAATTCTTCCTGATTAATCGTTGACTCTGCTCAGCATAAGACAAAACAAGGAGAAAAGGAATGAAGGTAAACTTGACAAAGAACATTGGGTTTATGTTGCTTGCGGCTTGGCTCATCATAACAGGCCTCTTGCAAGCGCTTTCCGTCGGTAACTTAACGATCGGCGTTTTGCTGGGGATACTCGCCATCGTCGCCGGTGTCTGTATTCTGATCGAAAAGTAGTGATTTGTGTAATGGTTCACCGGGCTTGAAGCGGTTTTGAGCCCGGCGCCGCTGGAGGGCCCACTCGACGTGGTGTCAATAGGTTCTCCACGATGCTTACGTTCTTTGAACAAACCGCGCCGGTGTTCAATGTCCACGAATCCATGAGAAAAGCAAAGAAATCAAAAGCCTTTCTCGAACCACTAACATCCGGCGGGCCGCCAACAGCTATCAATGAAGCTCCACCACCGACCGGCCCGTAAATCGGCCCTACGCCGAGTAGTTCCCCCATACGTAATTCCGGGAGCTTGTACGGTTCACGGTGAACGGTTACCATGACTCAGTGACTGCCATACCGAGCATTTCTTCCCTTGACACAGAACCACACAAGGTGTATACACACCTAACGTCTTAAGAAAATGGCGGCGCCCGTGGATTCCAAACACAAGACCCCCGGCAACGAGGTTGGAAGAATCTGCGCTTGCTTCAACCTGAGGAGAGCGGCGAGACTGGTCACTCAACGGTTTGACCAGGCTTTTCGGGAACTGGGCCTCAGAGCTACCCAGTTGTCGGTGCTGGTGGCAGTCTTTAATGTGCCTGACATTCCGGTATCCAGGCTGGCTCTGGCACTGGGAATGGAACGGACCTCACTTACTCGCAATCTTAAAGTGCTGGAGCGCAAAGGGCTTGTGTACGGGAAAGAGGGCGAGGACAAAAGAGAGCGAAGGATCAATATCACGCAGGATGGTGTGCTCGTGCTGGAAAAGGCGTTTCCCCTTTGGCGGACGGTTCAATCTGAAGTTGAGGATGCTCTTGGTAGCGAGAAGTGGGGATCTCTTCTATCCGGGCTGCACGAAGTGGCGCGCAAGTTCAGGTAGGAGGCTGTGGGCTAACCGCTTACATTGCTGGAATGGCGGCACGCGGGGTGCCATGACATGGCGCAAACCCCGCCAACCAGGGGATTATGCCACAGGCTCTCGGTTTTTGTGTCGAGATAAGTGTGCATGCACGTATCTCCAAGGAAGCCATAGTCTTGGAAGAGGAGCGGAAAACGCGGTTAGAGCAGCCACAACGTAAAGCAGAGGGATCAACCAGATCACAATCACTACTCTATCGAAGGAGGAGACAATGCCCGGGCAAGTGTACTACGATTTACGAGAACAGATGGATCAGTATTCTGTGGGATTCCCCTCAACCGAATCCGGGGTTGATCTCAAGATCCTGGAGAAGCTCTTCTCAGAAGAAGAGGCTGAAATGTACCTTAATCTCAGCATGGTGCTTGAAACGCATGATGCTGTGGCTGAACGGGTAGGGCGGGAGCCCGGTGAAGTGGCCGATCTGCTGGAACGCATGGTGGACAAGGGCCTCATTTTCCGGCTCAAAAAGGGAGACTCTGCCAAGTACGGGGCCGCGCCCTTTGTGGTCGGGTCTTTCGAGTACCAGGTCAAGGACATGGACCGGGAGTTTGCTGAATTGTACGACCAATACTTCCTGGAGGCGTATGGGAAGCAAGGGATGGGTCTGACGCCGCCCATGAGGACCATACCGGTAAACAAGTCAATTGACCATTCGTGGCCGGTGGCCCCGTACGAAGATGTGAAGGAGATTTTCAAGAACAGAGACAAGATCGCGGTTGCGAATTGCGTGTGCCGAGTCCAGCAAGGCCTTCTGGAAAAGGCATGTGATAGTCCGTTGGAGGCATGTTTTCAATTCGGAAGCCACGCTCAGTACTATGTAGACAAGGGTATGGCCCGATTTGTCACAACTGAGGAAGCCCTCGCCATAATCGACAAATGCGATGAGGCGGGCCTTGTCCCCCAGCCGTTTGTTGCTAAGGACGCAGGCGGGTTGTGCAACTGCTGCGGCGATTGCTGCGGAATTCTGCGGTCCATCAAAATGAGCCCAAAGCCTGCCGAAAAGGTTTTCACCAGCTATTATGCGAAAGTGGATCCCGATGAGTGTTCTGCGTGTGAGACCTGCGTTGACCGCTGCCAAATGGAAGCGATCGCTGTGGGAGACGAAGACGTTGCAGAGGTCGACCGCGACAGGTGCATCGGCTGCGGTTTGTGCGTTACCACGTGTCCCAGCGAGGCTGTTTCGCTGATACTAAAGCCGGAATCGGAGCGCCGCGAACCACCGGCCACCGCCAAGGACTTCATGATGCAGATGGCCTCCGTACGCGGCAAATCTCTTGTACCGTTGGCCGCGTCAAAGGGCCGGTAGAACTGATTCCACCGGCCAGGATTCTTAAGGCACTTACAGAACCGCTTACCTCATCCGGGGCGAAGCCACGGACGGAAGTACCCAAGATCTTCGTAGTTCGTTGTCCCTGATTGGGGGGGATAGTTGGTACAACAGGACTGGGTATGCGCTTGGACGGAGCAAATCCCTCTCTTTGACAAACTGAATGATTCCCGATTGGGTAACCATTCACTTACGAGCGGCCGACGGGAACGACCACGTTCCTGCGTTTGGCGCGTGGCAAGACGGCGCACACACAGGTGCGCGCCGTACACTCTGCCCCACGACGAATCTAGGACCGGACGTAGGGGCAGACCTATGTGTCTGCCCTCCCCGTTGCCCCCGTAAGTGAGTGGTTTACCCGATTGGTCAACTACGTCTTGACACGGTGAGCGGAAATGGTTAAAAGGGTTGCAAGGCTGTGGCCCGTGTTGGGAATAACGTGGGCCATTTTGGGATGAAAAGGAAGGCATCTTGACCGGTTGCACGCAAATGCCGCAAGGCGCAACAACCAGAGCAGCTATTACTTTGCTGGCTTACCTCGTGTTTGTGGTTGTCGCACCTACCATAGGGCACATGTGTTGCACGGACCACGACCACAATGAGGAGCACACAAGCTGCCCTGTACCTTTGGAGCCCAAGGCCCAAGGTGCTCGGAGTTTGCCGAATGCCGCTCCCATGACTCAAGCGGCGCCTTCTGTCAGTAGTCCCTCTTGCTGCGTGTGCCAACATGATTTGGGGGATTCCGAGTACGAGCCTCACCTTTTACCCCCCCGAAAGCCCGCAACTCCGGTTATGACATCCATGCTACATCCCGGAACGCTGCTTTCAGAGAGTGTTCGGGCCCATCAATGCGATTCCCCCTTTTCGGTCGATGTTTGCCGTTTGAATCAAGCTCTCGGCTGTTCTCGTACCATTGTTCTTCTGATCTAAACCAGTATCTCCCATAGTATCATTACGGACTCTTGCTCAGATCGAGCGCGGGTAGGCTTCATATGGTGCGAGGCGCGGAATCCGTGCTGTTATCTCGTGTTTGTGAGTCCCCGGATCGGAACGTCCTGATGGTCTGAGCCTAAAGGGAGGAGAAATAGACCAAAATGAAGAGAATAGCATTCTTGACTCTCCTGTTGGTTTTGGTGGCCACCGTCTTACCCGCATTCGCAGGGGGCGCGGCATCGCGCAGCGCTCAACGGCGGTCCAGGAAGGCGCTCAGTGTGTGGAACCAGCAAATGGCCGGAGAATGGAAGAAATTCGAGGCTGAAATGGCTGAGGCAGAAGCTAAATTGGACAAGATTCAGAAGAAAGTCCCAAGGACCAGGCAGCAAGCAAAGCCCAAACCAACTTTGAAATTACCACATTGAGGAACGAGCATCTCATGAGATTAAAAAACTATGTCGGCATAGGAATTGTTATCCTAATCACGGCAGTGGTGGGATTTCTGATCCTTTCCACCGACCCGAAGCCGTCCTCGTCCAGCATCCACGGTCACGGTTGCGGTCACGACCACGGTCACGACGAAGGAAACCACGTTGACCCGCACACCGCGGGCGGGTCCCATGAGAAGGATGCCCACAAAGGTCACGATCACGGCGGTGGAAGCCACGTTGCCGGGCTCACCGAGGACGGGCCCCAAGAGGATGCCCACAAAGGTCACGACCACGGTCACGATCACGGCGGTGCAAGCCCCGGCGCCGGGCACACCGAGGACGGGTCCCAAGAGGATGCCCACAAAGGTCACGATCACGATCACGGCAGTGCAAGCCACGTTGACCGGCACACCGAGGCCGGGCCCCAGAACAAGGATGACCACAAGGGTCACGATCACGAAGGTCACGATCACAAGGGTCACGATCACGATACCCCCGCAGATTCAGGTCATCACGACCATGGGGAGGTGGCCGAAGGACCTCATGGGGGAAAACTGCTCAAGGACGATCATTTCGCCCTTGAAGTGTCCATCGTGGAGGATGGCGTGCCTCCACGGTTCAGAGCTTACTGGTACGAAGAGGGGAAGCCGGTTGATCCCAAAGAGGTTAAACTCTCAATCGCGTTGAAACGACTCGGGGGGCGGGTTACTCGATTCAAGTTTGTGCCGACGGGCGATTTCCTGTATAGCGACACGGTTGTGGAAGAGCCTCATTCCTTTAATGCGAAAGTAATTGCAGAGTACCGCGGCAAAGAATACCGCTGGGAGTATTCACAGACCGAAGCAAGAGTCGGCATTACTGCTGATGCTGCAAAGACGGTCGGCATACGAGTCGAAACCGCGGGACCTGCTCAGATCCGGTCGGTGCTCAACTTACCCGGGGAAGTGGTCTTGAACGCTGACCGAATGTGCCACGTTGTTCCACGGATCTCGGGCTTGATAGCCGAATCCCGAAAGAATCTGGGAGATTCGGTCAGGGAAGGTGAGGTCATCGCGGTTTTGGACAGTCGAGAACTGGCCGATGCCAAGAGCAGCTATTTGGTACACCTCAAACGCGAGGAACTGGCTCGTATCAACTTCGACCGCATTAAGAATCTGTGGGAAAGGAAGGTCAGTCCCGAGAAGGAATTTCTGGACGCTCAAAAGACCTTTGAAGAAGAAAGGATAGAACGACTGGCAGCCGCGCACAAGTTGCGTGCGTTAAGTCTTTCCAAGGCGGATCTCGAAGATCTCCGCAAAAAACCTGATGGACCGATGACACGGTACGAACTGCGTGCTCCCGTTGACGGAGTGGTGATAGCAAAACACATGTCCAAGGGTGAGTGGGTAGGAGACAAGGCGGACATCCTGAGTATTGCGGACCTATCCACCGTGTGGGTGGACATCACGGTATATGCCGACAAGCTGGACGTGGTTCGCGTTGGTCAGCATGTCACCGTCAAGTCCGATTCCACCGAGCTGGAGGCCTCCGGAACGGTATCGTACATTGGTCCACTTGTTGGCGAGGAGAGCCGGACCGCCATGGCGCGAGTGGTAATTGACAATCCCAAGGGAAGATGGCGCCCGGGGATGTTTGTCTCCGCAACACTGGTTCGGGAGGATGACCGAGTGCCGGTGGCTGTCAGGCCTGAAGCAATACAGACACTTGATCGTCTTGGACCCAGTGTTTTTGTTCGATTCGGCGATCAGTTTGAGGCCCGTCCAGTGGAATTGGGTCGCGCGGATTCCCAGTACGTCGAGGTGCTGGAAGGTCTGGCGCCCGGGGAGAAATATGCCTCGGCAAAGAGCTTCATTCTCAAGTCTGAACTGGGCAAAGCGGGCATCTCTCACACACATTAGACATACATTGTAGGGACGCTCATGCCCAAAAGGAAAGGCACAACGAAACGTGAAAAGTAACTCACCAGTTACGCGGGGCAGATCGTCTCCCGGGGTATGTCATTGCGAGGACTGAAACGACGAAGCAATCTCCATCTCTACTGCGCAGGAGATTGCTTCCTCCGCTTCAAGCCCGGAGTCGCAATGACATCTTGCGAGTTAACCCCAAATGACTGAAGGGTACACGTGAAAATGTCCGCAAAATCGCGGGTCCCGGCCGCAGGGGCGACGCATGCGTCGCCCTCTTGGATAGTAGGCCGGTGACGGCACTCGTGGGATTTTGCAGTGCATCCGTTTTTGTATGCAAACATCCTTTTTCCCAATAGGACCACACGGCAAGTTGGAAAGGTTAGGCAATGGTAAATCGGATTTTGAAGTTCTCCATCGAACGTCGATGGCTAATGATAGCTCTCGCGGCCGCGATCGGGGCCCTGGGTATATATAACTTTGGGAATCTTACAATTGATGCGGTCCCGGACATAACCAACGTCCAGGTTCTGGTGAGCGCGGAAGCGAAAGGGTTTTCGCCCTTGGAAGTGGAGCAACGCGTCACTTTTCCCATTGAAACAGCGCTGGCGGGCATCCCGGGACTGGAGAAAACTCGCTCAAATTCGCACTATGGTGTGTCGCAGGTAACGGCCATTTTTGAAGATGGAACCGACATCTACTTTGCGCGGCAACTGGTGAATGAGCGAATCCAGGAAGTCAAGGGCGAGCTTCCCCCTGGAGTGGAACCCAGCATGGGCCCTATCGCGACCGGCCTGGGCGAAATATACATGTGGACTGTAGAGGCCTTGCCCGGAGCGAGGAAGCCCGATGGAACACCGTATATGCTGACCGACTTGCGAACCATCCAGGATTGGATAATTCGCCCGCAGCTGAGAAATGTCCCGGGTGTCACCGAGATAAACGTAATAGGCGGCTATGATAAACAGTTTCATGTCACGCCTGATCCACGGAAACTGATTGCTCATGGGCTGACCTTCCATGACATCATTGAAGCCCTTTCTCGAAACAACGCCAATGTAGGGGCCGGATATATTGAGCGAAGCGGAGGACAGTACCTGGTACGAGTTCCGGGCCAGGTTGCCGACCTGGAGGACATCCGGCGGATCATTGTGGATAATGTCCAAGGTGTGCCCATATTGGTGAAGGATGTGGCAGAAGTTCACCTTGGCAAAGAGTTGCGAACCGGCGCGGCCACCAAGAACGGAGAAGAGACGGTTCTCGGAACCGCTTTCATGCTCATGGGGGAAAACAGCCGCGTTGTGGCTGAAAGGGTAGCCAAAAGGCTGAAAGAGGTGAATCGGACGCTTCCCGAGGGCGTGGTGGCGAAACCGGTCTACAGTCGTACCAAACTCGTGGACAAGACCATCCACACCGTGAAAACCAATCTGTTTGAAGGCGCGATGCTGGTCATCGTGATCTTGTTTCTGTTCCTTGGAAACATTCGAGCAGCCGTGGTTACGGCTTTGGTGATCCCGTTATCCATGCTCTTCGCGATCACCGGAATGGTAGGACAGAAGATAAGCGCAAATTTGATGAGCCTCGGCGCCATTGATTTCGGAATCATTGTCGACGGCGCGGTGGTGATCGTGGAGAATTGCGCTCGCAGACTTTCCCTGGCGCAGCGTGAAAAGGGAAGAGTCCTGACCAGGGGCGAACGTCTGGAAGTCGTCTGGGACGCGTCTCGTGAGGTGAGGAAGCCGATGTTGTTCGGTGAACTAATCATAATGATTGTTTATCTGCCGATTCTGACCTTAACGGGCGTAGAGGGCAAGACCTTCCTTCCGATGGCCTTAACGGTACTCATGGCCTTGACCGGCGCCTTGATTCTTTCCTTCACATTTGTGCCTGCCGCGGTTGCGATCTTCGTTTCCGGCAAAGCGCCTCAAGAAAAGAACAGGCTCATCACATGGGCTTCCAGGGCATACACTCCGGTGCTGGATTTTGCTCTGAAACACCGGGTTCTGGTTGTCACCACGTCCGTGGCCCTCGTGATTCTTAGCGTACTCACTGCTTCCCGCATGGGGAAAGAATTCATCCCAAGCCTTGACGAAGGAGACGTGGCAGTTCACACCATGGCAATTCCAGGGACCAGTTTGTCCCTCTCAATTCACATGCAATGCGTAATCGAGAAGATCATAAAGGAGAAATTTCCGCAGGTGGAAACCGTGTTCACCAGAATCGGCACGTCAGAGGTCTCTCAGGAGCCTCACCCACCGAGCGTAACAGAGAACGTGATGGTCCTCAAACCGCGTCCTCAATGGCCCGACCCAAAGCTGCCCAAGGCGGATCTGGTCAAGCAGATGGAAGCCGAGGTCGGGAAAGTGCCGGGTCTGGCATATGAGTTCAGTCAGCCCATACGAATGCGATTCAACCATTTACTGGCCGGAGTTCGTAGTGATGTCGCGGTAAAGGTCTTTGGGGATGATATGGATCTGATGGTCAAGAAAGGTGAAGAAATCGCGGACTTGCTCAAGCGGATTCCAGGGGCCTCACATGTCAAGGTGGAACCTGTCACAGGCCTTCCGGTGCTCACCGTTAGAATGAATCGGAATAAGATGCACAGGTACGGCCTGAACGTGTCGGAAATCCAGGACGTTGTCGAAATAGCGATCGGCGGTAAGACCGCGGGGCTGGTATTCGAGGGCGATAGACGTTTTGACCTGGTGGTGCGCCTACCGGAGGAGTTAAGGGAAAACCTGGAGGCGCTGAAGCGCCTGCCGATTCAATTGCCGAGACATCGAGAGGAATCAAAGCGGACTTCAGCCACATCCGGAACGGAGTCCAAAAGCGAGGTCAAGCGCTTCATAACCCTGGGATCAGTGGCGGATTTTGTGGTAGAGGCCGGTCCGAATCAGATTACGAGAGAGGACGGCAAGAGACGTGTGGTAGTAACCGCCAATGTCAGAGGCCGAGACCTGGGCAGTTTTGTGGAGGAAGCTGAGGAGGCCATACAGGCCAATATTGCCATCCCTCCAGGGTATTGGACAACCTGGGGTGGGCAGTTCGAACAGATGATTTCAGCCGCGAAGCGACTTCAAGTCGTTGTTCCGGTAGCTCTGTTGCTAATCTTTGTCCTGCTGTTCGCTGCTTTCGGAGCTGTGAAACCCGCGCTGTTGGTTTTCACCGGTGTTCCGCTCGCGCTCACCGGCGGTATTGCTTCACTCTGGTTGAGGGATATCCCGCTGTCAATATCAGCCGGAGTAGGTTTCATAGCGCTTTCAGGGGTGGCCGTATTGAACGGCCTGGTCATGGTTACGTTCATCGACAAACTCAGGGAACAAGGCGCCTCAGTGGACCAGGCAATAAGAGAAGGAGCAATCACCAGACTTCGACCGGTGCTCATGACCGCGCTCGTGGCGTCATTCGGCTTTGTCCCTATGGCTTTGGCCACCGGCACGGGAGCCGAGGTCCAGAGACCCCTCGCCACTGTAGTCATAGGAGGCCTCATCTCAAGCACCGTTCTCACATTGCTGGTACTCCCGGCGCTCTACAGGATGGCACACCGGGACAACAGCACCGGAGACACTCTTCATGAACATGGGTGATCCCTTAGGAACGGATGTCCGGGCAGGGCCAATGAACGGGCCTTGCAACTCTCGTTCATCTTCGCCTTGATTTGTTGGGGCAACTCCCGGCGGGGTCCGGTCTTAGTACGGCGCGTAGCATGCTACGCCCTCTTAATTCCAATACGTTACAAACTGTCCTCCGTGGAAGCCCTCATCCGGGTAGCACGATCCGTGTATTATAGCAGTTACCAAAAGTTCTGTCTGATTGAAAGGTGATTCCCGCACATAGGCAAAATCCCCCCTTGCCCCCCTTTGCTAAAGGGGGGTTAGGAGGGACATTGAGACTCGGCCCCTCGCCTGTACACTGTACTTCTTTGAACGCAACTTGGTATTACAGGTGCGCGCCGTACACTCTGCGCCACGACGGATCCGGACCCAGACGTAGGGGCAGACCTGTGTGTCTGCCCTTCGAGAGTGAATGATTACTATTCGAGGTAACCGTCCAGTGGAAAGTGGAAAGTATCGGGGTCTATATCGGGGTATCGGGGTCAGGCTTGACGTATGTGTATTTGTGCCGGGTCTTCTCTTACCCTCTCAAGTTCTGCCGCAAGACGGGGCTTCCTTTCCGCACGTTTGCGCAGACGATGGATCGCTTGACTCCTTCCTCCAACAGATCGTAGAAACGAATCCGGTCCGGCTCGTCAAAGAAAATATCCTGGCCAACGTTCCAACGTAGCATCACATGACAGACAGCGCCCGGATTGTGAATGCGTGCTCTCCGTGCCATTCTTGGCAGTTTACACCCTCAAATCCATATATGTCAAGCCTGACCCCAACATACGCGAACGTTCTTGCTTCCTGAATAGTCTGACTGCGGGCAACCCTTACTTTCGCGCAGAATCGTTCTCAGGGGCGTTCTCGTTGATGTGTGCTCCGATGCGTCGCGGGGCTCCCTCATTGGACTTGCCTGAAACGCTGTGATCCATTGACAACCAGAATAATTTAGCGCAGACTTCAGCAGCATTCAGACCTCTCCGGCTTTATGAGCAAGAGCCGTCACATCGGCTTTTGGAAAGACCTTTGAAGGTGGGTCAGGCTATTAGTTCTTGTCATGGCCCTGGCACGCGGAACTGATTAAGTCCGATTGTAGTATCAACCGTGCAGTTAACGCTGGATGTCCAAATCTGTCTTATGTGCGTAATGCAACCGCGGTCCGCCACTGGTGGAGTCGCGGCCGACACAGTCACATTCTCATTAGAGCCTGTTCCTGCCCAGTTGCAATCTATGCTCTCTGATCCATCCTCATAAACGTAAGATATTTGCCAAAAAAAGTTTGCAACAGGTCCGCCCGTATTCATGTTGAATCTGATGTCTAATCCTCGACTGGTGATCGCCGCATTTGGGTCCAACGTGAGCGGGAGCGGCGTGTTTCGTGTAAGCGTAAGAACACCGGATTGGACAAATGACCCCAAGTTCACGGACGTAGTTGTGGTCTGACATTGAGCAATACTTGTTGTTGTAGATGTAGACGATGCTATGACGATCGAAGGTTGATGCCAATTCCTCTTGGACTTCCTAGTGAGCAGTCTCCTTAGATTCCTCGGACTCTTGAATATGGGCTCCGGCATGACTAAGGGATTCTCGCCGCTCAGCAGGTTTTCCAGCTGCAAGCCGACGTTCACAAAGCCGCCGACAGTGTGATACGTCTTGTTCACTCGGTCATGCGCAGCCTCGTACTTCAAGACGAACATGCCGTCCCGAGATTTGAGTTCCGCTCCGCCTCTAAGACCGTAGACACCACTTCCCGCGCTGAACCTATACCCCGTAACATTCAAACGCAGATCGGGTCCTCCATTCCAAAGTTCATGAGAGTAACCTGCCTGAAAATCAAAGCTCTGTGGACCACGACGGAAAGCGTTGGCGAGCACGTTGCTTTGGAACAGGTTCCCGTACCAGTTGAAATTGAGATCAATAGCGTCGTTGCCCTGAAGCGCCGCGGCCATTTCAAATCCAAGGGAACCGGACGAATACCAACGGTTGCCCAGTTTGGTAGTATCGAAGAAGCCGTTCACGCCTAGAAGCGTATTCTCATTAAGGATGGTACGATAACCGCCACCAAACGAAAGGTCTGTTCGCTCATTGAAACCGCTGAGCGTCGTGGTCGTGCCGCCGCTGGTAAACGTTCGCTGAATGGTCTTCCAGAAGTTCTGGAACTCGCCGTGGGCCTCCCCGAAAATGGTCGTATCCCTTCCCAGGCTCATGGGCACGAGATAATCAGCGGTAAGGCGGCCCGAATCCACGGAGTCCCCGAAGCTATAGAGATAACCGAACTGAAGATTTGAAAACTGGGGCAGAATTCCGTGGAACAGCTGCGGCGTGAGAAGGATTGAATCCGAACTCCGAGGCCCTACTCCACTCGGCAAACCCAACGGATTGGACGGAGCAAGATCCAGCCCTCCTCGCACAACCGACGGTGCACTGTACGGGGACTGGGGCAGTCCCTGCGCCAACACTGAAGTTGAGAACGCAGACGTGAGTAGAAAAGCAAAGACGACAACGAGAATTGACTGACGACCCCATCGGGAACCCATAGTCCCTCCACAAGACAGCCCTGAACCTCTCATGCCTTAGACGGATGCACGGTGGCCAAAGCGAACAAATCAAGAACATCCCTGAATATCTGAAGACTAATGAAATCGGCTAGCAAGGTCAATCTTTATTTAGCGCCGGTATAGGGAATCCGATGGTTCCCCGTGTCGGGTCAGGCTTGACATATGTGTATTTGGGTCTTCTCTTACCCTCTCAAGTTCTGCCGCAAGACGGGGATTCCTTTCCGCACGTTTGCGCAGACGATTGATCCCTTGACCCCTTCCTCCAACAGATCGTAGAAACGAATCCGGTCCGGCTCGTCAAAGTGCGTAGGATAAGATGACCGGAGGGAATCCCATCGGTCGAGGCTTTCAAGCCACACCTGGTGCGGACAATACCTCGAACGACGGGGTTCACTTCACTCACCCCATCCTACAATTTGTCACTGCCGTGAGCAGGATAGTTCAAGGTGGAAGTGGAAGGGAAGGAGGGAAGGGGTCAAATCTGTTTTTGAGTCATTATGAGATTTGTGGTGGGGTGTTGGGTTTTGCCTCCTTGCTTTCCCGCCGGACAATCCTGCTCACTGTGGAGTAGTGGAATTTTGTGCGTGGCGTCTTCCTGCCGAGAGTAACCATGTTGCAGATGAGCCTGGGTGATTGCCTATGATTCCTTTTCGATCCGGTCTGGTCTCCGGGGAACGGCGGTCAGGTGATAAAGCGCGCCTGGAAACTCAATTCTCAGTGGTCGCGCCATGACAACCGTTTACCATGATTGAAATCAAGAAACAAGACCTGCCCCCAACCCGCACGAGACCTGCCCCCAACCCGGAAGCGGTGTCCCCGCTGCATGCATAGATCTTTAAGCTTAGGGAACACCCGCTCCTGTAGTGCGTTTCTTTCTGCCTTCAAATCGGTGAAGGTAGAGCTGACAAACACCCGAAACGTTTTGCTCAATGGCCTGTTCATGGTGAAGACTACTTTCTCATGTTATCCACTATGAACGGGTTGAACTTTAGCTCACGTTTACACTCGGGGCATTTGTCGATAAGTCGAGGCTCATCCCAGACCTCATTGGGAAGGAGAAGACAAGGGGACTTATCCGGAGATTTATCCGGAGATAGCCCGAAACTGCGAAGGATCGAATCCACAATGTCTAGTATTGCTTCGCTAACCGGCACTCGCTGTGCGCACCATGGACAATGCGTAGTAATTGAGGTATCCCAGGCCCCGGGAGCGCCGTTGTCTCCGAATAACCAGAGTCTAACTCCAGTTACTATCGGAACTTTCTCACACAGGTCCTGATACCCAATGGTCCAGAAGTTGCCAGCTTCTGAAGCTGCTGCAATTAGATTCAGGTTCAGTGAATAGTCAACCTCCGTAACCGGGAAGGAACACGCATGAACTGCTAACAACTCTCCCGAAAGAGTGTCGCTGACTCTCAACGTGTTGTCTCCGTGCCCAGAGATGATTTTCTTTCCATCAGGAGTAATCACCACCCTGTGAACCTGCTGCCACGTTTCAGGGCATTCCCATAGGACTTCGCTTGTACGCATGTTCCACCTGATGATACTGCGTTCCCAACTCCCAGCCACGATGGTGAGCCCATCAGGGGTGAACCGGATTCCATTGATGTTGCCTGGTTCCCATTCTAGTGTATGAATTGGCTTGTGTTCGACCAAACTCCACAGACGAACAGTCTTGTCCCATCCTGCCGTGACCGCCAACTTGCCATCTGGTGATATGTCGGCATCAAATGCTCTGCTCGTGTGCCCTTTCATCTCAGCAACAAGCTCGTATTCCTCTAGATCCCAGATCTTGACAATTCCTCCGGTTTCCGCAGTGCTTTCAACTGCCTTGCTTTCTGAATCAAGCGTCTTAGTTCCCTTTTCTCCTGAAACAAACATTCTGCCGTCAGGGCTGACAACAATGGACTCAACCTTTGATTGATGACCACCAGGATATGTCTCACCGATCTCCTTGACACAAGTATCGATATTGCTGTCCCAGATTCTTAGGGAGTTGTCCGACCCTCCAGAAATAACCCGCATACCGTCAGGGGTGATATCCAGTCCGCGCTGAGGGACTTCCTTGACGTCAATTCTCTTGAGGCATTCTTCCTTACATAAACTCCAAAGCCCCAACGATCCGTCCCTACTTGCAGTAACAACTTGGGCACCATTGGGAAGCGTGCGCATGGTCCGCACGCTACGATAGTGAATGCAATCATGCGGAGCATCACGTCCCCGCTCAAGATCGAGCACTCTGATTGAACGATCGCCACCACCGACAAGAGCTAAGCTTCCGTCTGGCCAGAGCCGAACATTCCATATTTGATGGGCAAGGTACCCTTTCCCAACGCTTTTCACGAACCTCTCCGAAGTCAGGTCCCAGCAACTGATCACTCCGCCAAAATTCGCGGCCACGGCTAGTGTCCCGTCAGCAGACACGTCAACCCCCATGATCTCGGACTCATCTTTCATGGCTGGTGTTAGCTCATTAGCGGAATCGCCCTTCATGTCCCAAACCAGGATTTGGTTGTCATAGGTTCCGAATATAGCTTTTGAAGCGTTCGGAGTCATACTGCCGCTGATAATGCGACTGCGATGGTTCATGGACGCTGCCAATGCTTTATTTTCTGAGTCCCGTACCTTAAATAAGTCGAGACCCTCTTGTATGTGCCACAACTTCGCAAAGTCATCATCCCCGCACGAAAGCGCTTTAGTACCTGTAGCACTGATGACAAGCACGTGTACAAGGCGGTCATGTGCTTTGAATCTCCAAAGTTTTTCATACTTAACAAGATCCCAGAAAGTTATGAAACCGTCGCTATCTCCCGCGACTGCCTGTCGTCCATCAGGGGTGATGCTAACTGAATGAATGCTTGCATCTTGTCTTAATAATTCTTTAAGATGCTGACCTTCAAGTGGGTTCCAGACTTGCAGAGTAGCCTTTTCTACTTCGAGTACTTTCGATCGATGTCTTGCCTTTATGGTCCGGGGTCCGTCTCCCGAAATGGCTCGAGTTCCGTCTGCGGAAACTCCTACTGCGAAGACATTTCCCCTGTGGCCTTTGAGCTCGCTACGAAGCTTCCCAGTGGAAACATCCCATACCAAGACCCGCTGATCCCGACGCAAATCTTCACTACCGGCTCCTGACACCGCAATCCCGGCTCCCGGGGCAACGCTTAGAGAAAGTACACGATCGTCATGGCCGAGCATGGCACGTAATAGCGTAGGAATAGGCTCTTCTTCGGGTCTGCGATCTCGGGGGCGCAACAGGAGTGGGGCGAAGCGGTAGTCCTCAAGGAATTGCTCTGCCGCTTCAGCAACCGGTCCGGAAGCGGCCCGATTGAATGCTTGCTGGATTACATATCCGGGTCGTTTGGCATACTTTGCCAGAAGAGGCGCTTCTGCATGCACAAATCTTGAGAAACCTTTCACATGATCAAATCTTGACGGCTGCGCCTTGATTCGCCCGCTTTCACGGTCTATGCGTTTCTGGTCCCATGGTCTTATGGCCGTAATCGGGTCCAAGTGTGGCGCTTTCCCTCCGGAATATGATATCAGCCTTTCAGAGTATGCTCTTACGGCTTCCGCGCGCTCGTATTGCTTTCCCAGCTCTTCCTGGGCGGTGGGAAGGGCTCCAAGTGCCATTTCGTAATCCTGGACGAGGTCGTAAGTCTTCCCAGCTCGACATTTCTTTTCGATGTAGTTTAGGTCCGTGAGAAGGGTTCCCAGGTCATCCCACAGTTCCAGTTCACAAAGATGGGCGGGCAGATGAGCAAGAGAGTATCTTGACATTCCCTTAATATCGCTCTTGAATTCTTTCAAACCGAACTCGGCCAGGGACCTACCGCCTTCTTTCTTGCTTACATAGTACGGTCCGGCTTTTGCCTCATCACCCACCCAGTCTGCGATTGACTTGTGGTAATGTCTGATGACTTTGTTTCCATTCACGGTCGTGACCGGAAACAGCGAACCGAGCGTGCGGGTGAAGTCGTAAAGTTCCTCGTCTTCCCAATTGGAGAGGCGTTGGAGAACCTCCAAAGGCAAAGGCTCGCGGGCTGCGAGAACGGCACGCAGGGCTGGGCGTACGTCCTTTCGAAACTTATCCGAGTCACGGAACTGCCGTTTGAAAAATTGCCAATAAGTATCACCCAGGCTACGCGGGAATTCATCAACCCTATCCAGCGAAAGGTGGCCTTCCTTAACGTCCAGACAGATACGCTCGACCAGCAGGAAGACTCTTCCACTTGTGGCTGCGATCCGTTCAAGAATATCGTCTGCATCAGAACGGCCTAGCAAGGGTTCAGCCAGTTCGCGTCTCAGATACTCCAAGATGTCAGATCGATTGTCGTCCGTGTCGGTGTCAAGCACGAATGGGTTTAGCCCTTGTAGAGGCTTGGTGACATCCTCCTCTGGGCGGCTGGTTACCACAATCCCTATCCATTCGGGAAGGCGCTGCGCATTGCGGGCAAGCATTTCCACCAGCTCATTCCGTCCCTTCTCTTTTGCCTCATCCAGCGCATCGATGATAATCAGATACCGCTCCCGTCCACCGTCAATTGCTTGCCGCATGGGATCGGCAAGTAGATAATCGAAAACCGCCGAAGGATCCTTGGCTTCCACTTCTCCAATTTCCGGCAAAGTGAGCAGGAGCTTACGGTAGTCGGGCAGCCGGGTAGCGAGTTGAAAGGCAATCGTGCGGACGATGCGGTTGGGGTCCCTGTGATCGGTCTTGTCGTGTTCGCAGAAGTGAGCCGCGATCACCACACCTCTACCCTTGTGTGCCAGATCCGCGGCAAATGCACTCTTCCCCACTCCAGGTTTACCAATTAACCAGAAAAGACGGGAAGATCGATGCGGATTATTCCGCCAGTTTTCAATCGCGGTTCGCAACCATCCTCTTCCCACCAGCCCTTTCTTCAGCAGTTGACGCACTCGAGAGTCGGACGAGATGGGCTTCAGCTTTTCATTAAGGGTTTCTATCTCTCCCGCAAAGCGGGCGCTTTCATCGCTTTCCACAACCCGTACGATTTCAGCGAAGTTTCCCTGATACCATTCCTTCCAGACCTCGTCGTCGGCGTTACGCTTCTCCTTCCAGTCATGCATGTCGAGCCACTGGATGTGACTCACCGTGGTAGGCGGCTGGATCTCCTCTTCGCTCTCCACAAGAATGGTCTGAATGTTTCCGCCCTTGACACCGATTGCGATGGCGATCTCATCCAGGCAAACACCTGGATCCCTGGTGGAATGCATAGAAAGGAAGGACAGAACCTGGTTGCTGGCAATAATGCCTTCGGTTATTGAGCGACGCCAATCGTCTCCGGCCTTGATCTCGGTCTTGTCGATCCAAACATCGTGCCCGCGCTCTTCCAGGTCGCTCTTTATGAGCGTGACAAGCTCTTCATTCGCGTCGTGGCCATAGCTGAGGAAGATGCGCATGGGAACAAACGGCTTCTCGAAGTCGATCTGGCCGTGCTCGGGACAGATCAGGAATTGACCGACCTCTGCAAGAGCCTTGCCGCACTTGGGGCAGTAAAAGTTGTCTTTGTTTTGGTTGGTGCTCACTTTTATCCTCCTTAGTCGTTTGGTCGATGCTCTTTCAGCCGCGTTGAACGGCGATGCGACCCAGGCGAGAAGCTGATTCCGTCCCGACGCGGGAGAGACATTCAGGGCATTGGGTCGCAGGGCCCATTGGGTTTTCTCCGTTGAAGTACGCGAATGAAACCGTTGTGGCTTTCGCCAAGTTCTTCAGAACAGTCCTTGATTATCCACAATGAACGGCTTGAACTTGAGCTTGCCACCACAGTTTGGGCAATCGCCGACAAGCCGCGGTCCGTTTTAAGTATCCCTTTCCAGCTTGAGACAAGGTGATTGCTCAGTTTTCAGCCCGGAATCACACAAAGTTGACTCAACATAGTCATTCATATTTTCGGGTACGAAGAGCAGACTTACCCCTCAAAATCAGCCGAACTCTCTGTTGATTGATTTCAGATAAGTCTTTCGGCCACTTCTTCTCCATCCTCCCCTCTCGGTGTCAAATCCAACGATCTCACCGTCCAGTTCAGGAATGATTCGACAGGCATACAATCCGTCTGAGGCCGGCAGTAGTACCTTAGGAACGATGTCGCCAAGATCGTGTGGTTCGATTTTGTCAATATTGATAGCGTGAAGACCGCCCTGGCCATTGGTGGTCGGAGCATGATCGCCCCTGGCCCATGTGGAAAAGACCAAAACCAATCCACCTTCGGGACGCTCGTAGATCTGGGGCACCTCCATCTCCGAGTACCAACCCGGAGAGCAAAGGGGAGGCAAGACCTCCCAGTCGGTCAGATCATCTTCCCTGGCTCTGAGCACCGCGATTGCTCCTTTACGACAAATCGGAGACTCTCGTGATTTGGCGGCCAAAACCATGTGGGCTATCCCGTCGTGGATGAAGAGAAACGGATCGCGCCAGGCATGCGTAGTGTCATCTCCATCGGGTTCCAGGTTGCGGGGCTCGTACCATCTCGGATCAGGTTCGATACGTATTCCATCTATACGGTCCCAGTGTATGAAGTCCGTACTCCGGGCCATGCCCACATTCTGGGTCATCCCGTCATCTATGGATCGGTTGCGGGAGGTATAGAAGAGGAGAAATCCGTCCGCAGTCTTGATGACGTCCCCGGACCAGATGGACGTGTTGTCCCATCCGTGGGAGTCCGCGTGAAACACGTCATGATCGATCCAGTCGATCCCATCGAAATCCTGTGTAACCGCGTATCCGAGTCGAGCATGAAAATGATGCTCATTTGTCGGAACCAGGCTGGCATCCGCATTGAGATAGATAACGTGGAATAACTTGCTTTCCGAATCATAGTGGTACCAGAAGTCCCACACGAATAAATCCGATTGATGCATTGACATGCCCTCGTCCCTTCCGGATCATTCCTTCCGGTGCAGCGCTTTGGTACTGTTTCATGCAGGCGGCCTTATTTCTGAAAAGACCATGAGAGCCAGCCAATCCCTGGTTTCGCTCGACATGATGTCGTCGACCTCCAGTAGAAGCCTTTCCAGTTCGGTCCCGGACTCTGCTTGACCAAACCGCTTCTTGATACGCTCCAACGAGAACGCCATGCTCTGACTTCTTTTTTCGAGCCGCGAATACTCTCGTTGGGAGCTAATCCCTCCCACTGCTGCGCCCGCGGCCGGCAACGCAATAGCTAGAAACGTGAGTGCCTCGCCCGTCAAGCCGGTATGAGAGTGGTCTGTGAGTAAGGCGGACACTGCATGGAGAAGAGCTGCAACAAGAGCAGCAGCGAACATACCTATAGCCCAAAATTCATATAATCGGTGCTTTCTGTGTAGCTTCTGCGCATTCTTTTCGTGGTAATCGATCTGGCTTTGTATCCAACGCTCTTGGATGAACCGTGCCAAGGATCCGCATTCGTTCGCTTTGCAGCCGGTCATCGTTGGAAGTCTATTCCAGATTTCATTGAAAGCTCGGACCATCCAGTCATCTATCCTGTGCAACATAGCCATGTGGGGTGGAACCCGATGGTGTGGTATCTCAAAGCCGCAAGTGGCAAAGAACTCTGCGCATCGCAACCTCTCGGCTAGAAACCTGGCTTCTATCCACCTCTTGTGCCATCCAGCCCGCCTTCCTGCCCACACGATGCCAAGGATTGCAGCGAGAACGACAAACTCTGCTGCAAAGAAATAGCCTGCCAGGTGAGGAAAGAAGATTATCCCGAGCGCAACTATCCCCACTGCAAGAGCGGAAAGGGAAAATATGCCCCAGACTGCTCTCTGAAAGCGTTGTTGGTTCTCTCGGGCCATTGACGATGCTATGCTGTGCCATGGAAGCAGCCGGTCCAACCGATCTCGAATGATCTGCACGGTTTCCGGCTGAAATTGATCGTTCCACGATTCCGAAAGGAACTTGCCAAATCGTGAGTCAACATCCCCCCTCGGCTGTGATTCAGGCGGCAAACTTCTGTTGAACGTTTCAATTTGCCCGACTGCCTCCACAGACAGGTTCTCGCTGTTCAGAATGCTGAGATCATACGGTTTCTCCGTCGAGATGACTGCAACAGGCCGGGCTTGTTCCTTAGCATAAGCTACGATTTCGGCGGTGCCACCCGGACCCGCGGCTGGCTTGCCGTCCCATATGGCGATAAAAAAGTCGCTGTTATCTACAACATATTGCCCCACATTCCGGTACGCTTTGTGGCGCTCATTCCTGAGCTCTTCGTCGTGGAAATTCTCATACAGACTGTCTTGCCTGAGCAAAACGGGCTTGCGACATTCTCCCAATAGACGACGGAATTCGTACAGAGAGTCGGTGTTTTCACCGAAGTCTCTCCCATAATCAGCCTGAGTCATAGGGAGGACTGCTTCGAGCCTTCCATCGTCTCGTTTCAAAACCTCCTTGGCAACTAACCGGTCAGCCCCCTCAGCCAATGGACTGATAACAGAGTAAGCGATTGGAACATCGGGTGATTTGTCTCGCAAGGATTTGGATTTCTTGCCGAGAAGACTCGGTATGGTCTCCTCAAGGATTGTACGAACGCTCTTCGCTATCTCATCTTCGTTGGGCAGGGTCCTGTGCCCGGTAACCCCAATGCGAACCCGGAAAGGGATCTTCTTTAGCACGTTAGGGGAAGCGATGTCCATGATTCTACCTCCTGATCTTCCACGGTTCAGCGTGACAAGCGTTTCCAAAGAATCGACTGCAATGGGCTTTAAGGACGATCCGCCGCCGGCCAGGACCCGATTCGAGTGAACTCAAAGACGTTTTCGTGAAGGCTGCACAGATCCAATTCAACCCCACCAGATTGAAATCTTGCGGATGACTGATAAGAAAACGGGTTATTTTTCGTGCTTGCCGGCAAGGACCCGTCTTGCCTATTTCTCTCGTCCTTCCTTTCGGCTCTTCTCCGGCATCCGGTAGATGTCAAGGCCGATGCGAGCGAGGAACTTGGGCAGGCTCCTCACATAGATGCGATCAATCTCTCGGTTCTTCTCGTCAAGCTCGTCCCAACTCACAAGACAGTCATGGATCTTGTTTGCGTCGTCTCTCACGGTTCCATGACGCCAACCTTTTTCCGTCAGCTCGTTGAACCATCGCTCGTGCTCCATGATCGCTAGGATCTCAACTTCTTCATCAGTGAACTCAGTGAGTCGACCGTCCCAGTTAGTTCGCGGGGCTAGGCTGCATTTGACTCTCCGGAGTTTCTCACCGATCTGATCAGCCTGGCTTCTATTGGATTCCTTTTTGTCCTCAGGAAGCTTTTCCCAGGGGACAACGTTAGGCTTCTTTGGCATCGATCCATCCGGCAGTCGCTGACCCGCAACATATACGTTGTGGCTTTCTGTTGCGAGTGTCTCGACGGTTGTTCGGTGCAATGAATCGATCGTGCAGGTCTCCTGGAAAAGCCCGAAAGGCACTATGGATTCGAGATAAGGGGCATCTTTTGATGAGGTGAGCAGGAGCTGAGCAAAGCCGGCCTTGTCATCCAAACGAACCACCACGGAAATTCGGTGGTTCTGCGTCTTTTGGACCAGCTTAATGGCCGCAGCAAGGGCAAGAGGTTGATTGTCGATGCACACAAAGATTTTCGTTACCGGCGCACGTCCGTCGTCGCCCTCCAGAAAACCGGCTTCTTCGAATTCCGCGGATTCTATGTCAATACCTGTGGCATTAATCTCGCACAGGCTCTCGAGAGTTTCGTGTCGAGAATACAGGAGTGGGACCAGGCGATCAGCCTGAACGTCAACACAGGTCACCCGAAGGCACTTTCCGGTGTCTTTCTCAGCTTCCCACCATTTCCGAGCAGCGTGGACGACCAGGCTTTCACCGAACCATCCCAAACCGACAACGAGAAAATGCGGGGCCGGGACATCCTCTATGCCCTTACGTACCGCAGGCTCCCAATCCTTGAGAAGGAGCCACGCCGCACTCTGGAATATGTTGAAGAATTCCAACCTGAACGCATCAAGCTTCCCCATCTCGATGATCTTGGCTCTGAGCAGGTTACACAGCTCGGGACTGAAAACATGCACCAGGCAGGTGAGCGCCACGCCCTTCCTGTGTTCCACCAATTTTCTCGTCCGAACGGCGATCTCCACATTGGTTCCGTCCTCGCCGCAAACACAGATCACTCGCTTGGACAGCGCCACATTGGCTTTGTCAAGAACCGTTGGATCTTCAGCATACCCGATCAAGACGGTAACCAGGATACTCTCGCATTGAGCGAGCATCTCGTTGGTCACGTCCTTCTCAATGACTACGACCCGCTCACCCTTCTCGCGGAACTCCTTCACAAAAAGCCATCCCTTTCGTCCCAAACCGCAAACGACCACATGGCCCTTGTAGAAGACACGCAAGATAAACAACTGCAATTGCTCCTCAAAGATACGCGCCAAGGCCTTGGCCGCAGTCAACAAGACCGCGATGGGAGCAAAGATACGGGCCAGTTCAAGCCAACTGTTGAGCGGCTCTGCACCGAAGCCGGAGTTCAACAGCAGGAGTTGGGAGGCAAGGTAGACCAACCCCCAAAACGAGTACGGCCTTCCCGAAGAGTGATACTCCGTCCAGAAACCGATGAGACCGACAACGAAAACCCCAAGCCAAAGGGCAAAAACATACTGCCACGACTTGTCCGCCATCCACCTCAGTAGCCGTTCAGGCAGAAGTTTGGCCCCTTTCTGCGTTCTTCCATTTCCCGTATCGGCGTCTGCAGAGCGAATCTGTGCCATCATGATGAATTCCCCTTGTTCGCAAACATACCAATATATCACAGGGAACCAAGATTCAGTGTGAGAAATTCATGATCTGAGTTTCAATGCCCGTTTCCTACTGATGGTTTGCCTTTCTCCGCTGCGTGAGCTAATTTAGAGTCCTTCCAGGAGGTAACTCTCAAAATCCGGGAAAGCCCCCGGGACAAGAAGCGAGAAACCGATAGATCACAACGGAGGAACACGATGGAAGACCTTGACCACGAAACCCTGGACCGGTTGGCCGAAGCGGCGCACGTCGTTTGGATGGAGGGCAAAATCCGAGACAGATGGAAATACGGGGAAGTAACCGACAAAGACCGCAAGATCCACAACTGTCTCATTCCTTACGATGAATTGAGTGAAGACGACAAGGAGTCGGACAGGGATCTGGTTCGAGGCATTCCGAGAATACTTGCTACAGCCGGTTACAAAATGGTACGAATTCAGGAGTACGGCGTAGAAAGGGAACGCCCTTAAAAATCTCAGTTTCCCGGGTGGAGGATGGCGTACACATGGAGTCTGGCCCGATATATGTGCCTTCCAGGGAATGGGGCAGGCGCCGGGGTCCGGAAAGCATTGAAAAGCCTGGATTCCGGCGTTCGCCGGAATGACGGTAGTAATACCATTTCGCGAAGGAATCCTTGAGGGGTGTGAATATTCTTGTTGACAGACAAGGTACTCTCAAGCTATTGGTAGGTAGGACATACCTACATGCGGGGAGGAAGAACCATTTCGTCCCGATCAAAGACGTAAGAATGAATCTGTAAACGCTGATACAAACGATACACGAAACCCGTTATCCACGCTGTCGAGAATAGGATATTTCAATACAAACCTTGGAGGCACAACATGGAAATAGCTGATTGTGTGGCTGCTGTTACCGGAGGAGCGTCGGGCCTTGGGGAGGCTTGCGTTCGTTACCTGGTCGATCGCGGGGCGAGAGTCGCGATCATGGACATGAACGCGGACAGGGGAGAACAGATTGCCGAGGAACTCGGGGACTCGGTCATCTTTGCCGATACCGACGTGACGGACGAGAAGTCGGTGCAAGCGGCAATAGAGAAGACCGTGGGAACGTTCGAAGCCATCCATGTGGCCATAAACTGCGCGGGGACAGGTCACGGTATCAAGGTCCTCGGCAAGAAAGGCCCGTATCCTCTGGATAGTTTCAGCTTCATCATCCGCCTTAATCTGATCGGGACCTTCAATGTGATTCGGCTGGTCGCGGAGAAGATGGTGCAGAACAAGCCCAACGCGGATGGTGAAAAAGGGGTGTTCATCAACACGTCGTCGGCCGCGGCAACTGAGGGGCAGATCGGGCAAGCTGCGTACAGCGCGTCCAAGGCCGGAGTGGTCGGTATGACTCTGCCCATCGCGCGTGAGTTCGCGGATTACGGCTTGCGGATCGTCACTATCGCGCCCGGTCTGTTCGAGACTCCGCTGCTGCTCGGATTGCCGGATCATGTCATTGAGGCCCTCTCCAACTCCGTGCCGTTCCCCAGGCGCCTGGGAAAACCGGCTGAATTCGCCTTGCTTGCCGGGCAGATCATCGAGAATCCCATGCTCAACGGCAATACGATCAGGCTTGACGGCGCCATAAGGATGACCGCGAGGTGATCCCGCGGCTCGCGTCAACACCATGACCAAGATCAGGACATGTCTGGACTGTGTGAGCTACTCAATGGCCTGCGGGCCGGAAACAGGTAGAATGAGTCTCGATTACTGCGAGAGAAAGCGCCGGCATCTGCCGACCGCGGCATTTTGCTTTGACGATCTGTGTTGTTCAACCGGATCCGGCTATTTTGGGGGAGCTTTTTCTCAATTGGAGGCAATCGCTGTAAAGTGTGAATTCTTTGAACGTAACCGTTCACCGTGAACAGTAGAAGCTCCCGGAATTGCGTATGGGGAAGCTACTCGGCGTAGGGCCGATTTACGGGCCGGTCGGTGTTGGAGCTTCATTGATAGCTGTTGGCGGCCCGCCGGACTTTAGTGGTTCGAGAAAGGCTTTGTTTTTTCGCTTTTCTCATGGATTCGTGGACATTGAACACCGGCGCGGTTTGCTCGAAGAACGGAAGCATCGTGGAGAACCTATTGACACCACGGCGAGTGGACCTCCATTCTCTCCGGGCGCAGAACCGCTTCAAGCCCGGTGACGATTATCTTTGAACAGAAACAGGGAGGCTGAGTAAATGGTGGGAATACTATCCTATGGGGCCTATGTTCCGATCTGGAGGATAGACCGAAGCGTTATTGCCCAGATTGCGGGCACAGGGTCAATGGGCGGCGAGAGATCGCTTGCCGCTCGTGACGAGGACAGCCTGACCATGGCCGTGGAGGCGGGCGTGGACTGCCTGGCCGGCCTTGATCCCAAGGAGATTGACGGGCTGTACTTTGCCACTGCGTCTTCGCCGTTCAAGCAAAAGCTGGGCTCATCAATTATAGCGTCGGCTCTGGACATGAGAAAGGATGTGTGTACGTTTGACTTCAACTCTTCCGTGCGAGCCGGGACATCGGCAGTCAAGGCGGCTCTGGATGCTGTCAAGGCCGGCAGCGCCAAGAAGGTGCTGGTAATTGCTTCCGATCACAGGGTAGGCCGGCCCGGATCCCAGTATGAGCAGATGTTCGGTGATGCCGCGGCAGCGCTTCTAATCGGAGACAACGGCGCGATTTGTGAGGAGAACGGTTTTGCCACGGTTTCCAATCCCATTCCCGGGCCGTGGCAGACCGAGACGGACACCTACCTGAGGACATTTGAACCCAAACTTGACCGCCTGTCCGGGGTCCTGGGAGACATGCCCACGGCTGTCAACGAAGTCCTTGGCAAGGCCGGTCTGACTTCAAGTGACATCTCCAAGTTCGCGCTCGCTGGTCCTGATCCCAGGAGCTATCGAGACTTGGCCCGAACCCTGAAATTCGACCCCAAGACGCAGATGGAAGATCCACTGTTCTCCAGTGTGGGCGTAACCGGCACTTCGCATGCTTTGCTGCTCCTTGTGTCAGCGCTGGAAAAGGCAGCCCCAGGAGACAAGATCGTCTGCGTGAGCCACGGTGAAGGGAGTGATGCGTTTCTGTTCACCGCGACCCCCGAGATCGAAACAGCCAAACGCGAGCATCGCGGCACAAAGTACGTGGCGTCGAAAAAAATGGTCCCGTCCTACGGCCGATTCGCTGACTGGCAGGGTACGCGGGACACGGGTTGGCCCCCCCGGGACATGAGTTCCTCGGTGGTCACCTTTTGGCGCGAAGAGAGGTGGGCCTTCCCGTTTTACGGCATGAAGTGCAACAACTGCGGGACCATTCAGTACCCCTTGGGAAGATCCTGTATCAACTGTCGGGCCACGGACAACTTTGAAGAGGTCAGAATCGCTTCCAAAGGCAAGGTCTTCACCTTTGCTCACGACTACATATACGACCACGGCCTCATCCCTGGAGACGGAGTCACTCCCGGCACCAGGGTGGTGTCCGACATGGAGGACGGATGTCGGATTTGGCTGGAGATGGTCGATTGCGAGCAAGAGGCCGTGGAGATTGACATGCCCATAGAACTGACTTTCAGACTCCTCCACGACAAAGGTGGATACCGATTCTATGGTTGGAGGGCCCGACCCGTAAGGGGTTAGGCGGGAGGTAAGGCGATGAAAAAGAGTATCAAAGACAGAGTCGCGGTCATTGGGACCGGTGTGACCAAGTTCGGCGAGAGATGGGAAAAGAGCGCGGACGACTTGATAGCCGACGCTGTGCTGGCTGCCTGCAAGGAAGCCAACGTGGACCTCCAAAAAGATGTGGAGGCGGGATGGGTCGGCGTAGCCTACGACAGCACCGGCACATCGGGTAATGTCATGACCGATCCTGTTGCGTTCTACGGCAAGCCCGTCACACGGGTGGAGAATTACTGCTGCACTGGTATGGATTCCTTCAGAAACGCCGCGTATGCGGTTGCCGCGGGGATCTACGACATAGTGATAGCCACTGGAGTGGAAAAGCTGCTCGACACGGGTGGGTCAGGTCTGAAAATGGACATGATGTACCCGCATAACACACTGATAGGCCAGTCCGCGCCGGGTATTTTTGCGCCCGGGGCATTGCGGGCGTTCAAGGAATATGGCTGGACAAAGGAAGACCTGGCCCGGGTGGCGGTGAAGAATCATCACAATGGAGTAAAACACCCCAAGGCGCACTTCAGGAAGGAAATAACGCTGGAGACCGCGGTGAATGCGCCCATGATCTGTTATCCGCTGGGATTGTTTGATTGCTGCGCCATATCCGACGGCGCGGCCGCGCTTATTTTGACCACGCCCGAGATCGCCAAGGACCGGGTCGGGAGCGGCAATTACGCTACTGTGAAGGCGGTATCTCAGGCGGTGTTCACCAAGTATCCGTTCAATGACCCCAATTACACGGGCATATCTGTTCCTTCGACGGTGCAGGCGGGCGTATCGGCTTACGAGCAAGCGGGCATTCAGAATCCTCGAAAGGAACTGGATTTCGGAATTGTTCATGATTGCTTCACTTTCGCGGAGCTGCTCCACTACCAGGATTTGGGTCTGTGCGGAACAGGGGAGTCCGCGGATCTGATCAGGGAAGGCGTTACTGCCATTGACGGTGATTTTCCCATCAATCCGGACGGCGGACTCAAGTGTTTCGGCCACCCAATCGGCGCTACGGGGTGTAGAATGGTGGCCGAGCTTACCAAACAGGTCTTGGGCAAGGCCGAGGGCTATCAGGTCAAGGACGCCAAAGCCGGTTTGGCCCACAACCTCGGGGGACCTTTGTCCATCGGTATGGTCAGCATTGTGGGCACACCCGAATGGGAAGCGGGCGGATGATGGACGAACCATCCACCGGACGTGCCGACTCTTGATCAATCCATCTGCGTTTTCCCGCCAATTCCAAGCCTCTTCTTCCCAAGGAACGGGTGAGGGATTGGGACCGCTTGTTCCTAGGCTCCTTCCTCAGGACCGGCATCTTGCCGGTCCGGGGAAAGCCAAGGCGATGAACCGGCAAGATGCCGGTCCTACCGGGGGAACGACACAACACTCTTGAACGAGTGGCCGAGGATTCACACATGAATTTCGACCTCACCGACGAACAGAAGATGATTCGGGAAATGGCCGGGGCCTTCGCCAAGGAAGTCGCAGCGCCCGGGGCTGAAGAGAGAGAACGGACCGGAGCATACCCCTATGATGTGATGGAGCAAATGGCGGAACTGGGAATGATGGGCATACCTTTTCCCGAGAAATATGGGGGCAGCGGCGGAGACTGGGTCGGCTTGCACATTTGTATTGAAGAGATATCCCGCGCGGACCCAACTCTAGGCGGTATGCTGGATGTGACAACCACGGTCGTGGGCCAGGAACTCTGTGTCTTCGGTACCGAAGAACAAAAGAAAAAGTGGCTAGTTCCCATTGCTCAGGGCAAGAAAATCGGGGCCTTCGGCCTGACGGAACCGGATGCGGGCTCGGACGCGGGCGCGCTGCGAAGCACCGCGATCCGGCAGGGCGATGAGTGGATCCTCAACGGAACAAAGCAGTTCATTTCCAACATCGGCCTCGACAATGCGTCCATGGTCCTTGTGGCGGCGCAAGCTGAAACCGGAGGGCCCGACAAGAAGATCATCTCCACGTTTATCGTGCCCAAAGACGCCCCCGGTTTTCGGCTGGGAAAGAAATACGACAAAATGGCCTGGCATTCCTCGGCTACTCACGAGGTCATTATGGAGGATTGCCGAATCCCGGCGGAAAACCTTCTGGGAGCCCCTGACCGTGGGTTTTCCCAGCATCTCTCTGTTCTGGAAACCGGCAGGATCAGCATAGCGGCCATGGCCGTAGGTGTGGCCCAAGCCTGCCTGGACGAGGCACTACGTTATTCCAAGGAGAGAGTGCAATTCGGGCGGCCCATATTCAATCACCAAGCGGTCCAATTCAAACTTGCCGATATGGCCGTCGGCATTGAACTGGCCAGAAACCAATATCTCAAGGCAGCCTGGCTGAAGGACCAAGGGCGCAATCACACGTTTGAAGCCACCGCGGCCAAACTGTATGCATCCGAGATGGCGGAGAAGACGGCCAGTGACGCTCTCCAGATTCACGGTGGATACGGATACATGAATGAATATCCCATATCTCGCTATTACAAAGGCGTCAAGCTGCTCCAGATCGTTGAAGGGACATCAGAAGTTCAAAGAATGATACTCGGTCGAATCCTGGCCGGACAGAGTTGAGGGGACGCCGCACCATTTGAACCCCCTGGTCAACCATGCCGACCATTCGCGGAGAAAAGATGAGCGAACAGAAGGACTTGGCCCGTGTCCAACCGCAGTCCAACGGAAAGACCGTGCCGCCCGGTTACATCAAGATCACTGAGGCCCTGAGAACGCTTCTAAAGGAAAAGGAATTTGAAGCCATCACATGGGCTGAAATAGCGGAAGTAGGCGGAGTCAATCAAGGTCTGATTTCCAAATACTTCAAGAGCAAACGAAACCTGCTTCATCAGGTCCTGAAACAATACTATGAGCAGAACCTCAGCGACGCCGAACGTGCCGTCAATGGCGTCGAGGGAGCGTTCAACAAGCTTCGAAGCCTGATCCGGTTTAACGTCCACGCTTTCAGCAAGGAGAGGGTTTTTGCCCGGATAGTCATCCTCGAAGTCAGAAATTCCCCCGGATATTTTCAGAGTGATACCTATAAGTTGGTCAAGCGCAGCGGTAATATGATGGCTGAGATTCTGGAGGAAGGTATCCGGACCGGGGAAATCCGGGACGACATTTCCCCCCGACACATGCGACGGGTCATCCAGGGCGCGACCGAACATCTGATCCTTCCCGGGTTGCTCTTTGACCGGGAGATCTGTCCGGATGAACTCACCGATATCGTCTGCACACTGGTGTTCCCCGGGTTGAAGAAAGGAGGAGGCCAGACACCAACTACCATGCACTGAAGCGCACAGCGAAGCACAAAAATGCCCACGGGTCTCCTGGGTCATGGTCGCAGGGGCGTCGCATGGAAAGTGTATCGAAACCTGAAAACACAACCAAATCGTGCCACGATCCGTGCATGGCGCAGCCATGCACAGGGGCGTAGCATGCGACGCCCTCTTCGTCTCGTTTCCAGACTGGACCCCGGGGTCTGCCCTGGACACCTATCCAGGGTTCGCCGGGGTGACGACGGGGACTGGTTGGTCTTTTCATAAGTCACCAGCATTGGGGGTCTGGGTCCACTCGGCGTGGGGCCAACGAGCCGGCACGGTGAATCCGTGCTTCGAGCAAATGGCGCCAGACCTCGGGGAGGCCATATCGCCCTGCGCGGAGCAGCTACCGAGAAAAGGTTCCCCCAGATTACTCTTCAAAAGTCGAATCCGTATAGGATCTTCCCTGCATGTACCGCAGTATATCCCCGGTTTCTTGACCAGCGCCTACCGCCGTCGCCTTTTCATGTTGAAATTTAACGCATTTTCTGGTATAAGGACAAGATATCCAAAGTGGTTCACTGGTTTGTGGGTTTGTTGAGAATTATGTTTAGGGTGCATTTTCTTAAGGAAGTCGTGTTCTCTGTTCCGGTTGTAGCGGTCTCGCTGTGGCTGGTCTGCCCGAGTTTCGCGCTGGATCGGTCAAGGCCAAATCAGTTAGACGCGGAGTCGATTTCTGCGGACACCAAAACAGGGAGCGCTGTCAGACAGGTTCCTTTCCTGGCCAAGCGTACTTCTACGAGCCGCCCGAATCCGACGGACTTTGTCGGGGGCGAGAAAAGGCGCTCTGAAACGGGGTCGGTTCGCTCCACAGAACCGGAGACCGTAAGAATTCCGGATGATCGCGCATTCGACCTGCTCTTACGTGACCCGCTCGACCTACTACCCTTGAGGAACATAAGACCGCTCTACACTTCCCCGAGACTCCCCCGTGAAGGCGTGTGGGATACTGCGTTTACCCCGAGGGACCCGACCGGAAGGCCGATCGTGTACCGCACCTTTTACAGGCCTAGCGTCGAATTCCCCAACGCTGTCGTACACATGATGGTCGTGGATATGAGCAAGGTGAGGATGACGTACTATGTGGGATCGCATGAACCAGGTGCGGCAAGCGCGGTATCCAAGGTTGAGCCCAGTCTGAGGTCCCATCTGGTAGCCGTCACCAATGCAATGTGGATGCAGAGGCATTCAAGGGACGCCGGGGCAGTTTTCCGGGGCAGAGTCCTCTACCCCATGACAAATGGAAAAGCCACTCTGATCGTGTACAAGAACGGCCGAGTAGACATCAGAGAATGGAATTCGCGCATGTCGGTTCGCAAAATCCAGGATGCGCGACAGCTGCGTCACTTGATCGTCAAGGACGGGATGATCGTCCGCACAATCCGAAGAAGGGGCCGACTGGAAGATGCGGAGATCGGTCTCGGATTCCTGCTGGGCCGGGGAGAGCAGAATGTGGACGGCCGGCGCTTCTGGTTTGCGGCTCACCGCAGCGCATTCGGCATCAGAGAGGACGGCAATCTCGTGTTCGCTATAGGCCACCATGTCTCCACCAAGGACCTGGCCAAGGCCCTTGTGCTGGCAGGGTGTCAGCGGGCGATTCACGGAGACGCCAACCCTGCAAACATCGTCGGCAACCTGTATCTCAGGGATTCCAAGGGCAATTTTCTCACAAAGATAAGGCTTTCTCCCGAACAGTCGGGGCACACACTGAGAAGATACGAAAACGGATATACGAAAGATTTCTTTTGCTTCTTCTTCAAGGATGTTGCCGGGTCCCGACACAGTCGGAGAACCGGGAAACGAAGACGATGATGAAAATACTCAGCCCCGGATCAGTTCTCATATCCATGGTCATGGTCATTGCGGCCGCGTTTCCTGCGTGGTCCGAGCAGACACGCGCCGATCGGAGGGAGCAGGCCCGCGCCCTGACCAGGATGGGAATTATTAGAGCCAATTCCGGTGAGCTGAACAAGTCCGTGAAACTATTCAATCAAAGCCTTGCCGTCTCCAAAGACTACGCGCGGGCCTACCTCAACAGGGGAAAAGTCTTCCTCATCAAAGGGCGCCTGAAAAAGGCTCTGCGCGATCTGAACAAAGCCGTCAAGCTCGATTCTCGCAGCGTGGACGCACACGTGGCTCGGGGCATGGCCCTTGGGCGACACAAGGACTACGAGGCCGCGGTCAAGGATTTCGCCGCAGCATTGAGACTGGACCCGAGAAACACTCAGGCCCTGTTCAAGCGTGCAGCCATCTTTCTCAGCTTCGGAAGGATAAAGCAAGCGCTCGATGATCTTGATAGAGTGATCCGAATCAATCCGCGAATGATCACAGCGATCGGCAACCGGGCCTATCTGCTCGAACAGACCGGCCGATACACGGCCGCGATTGCGGACCTCAAACGAGTTCTGGCCCTGGCCCCCCGGAATCTGAATGCCATGAAACACCTCGGGTACACTTACCGGCAAAAGGGAGAGCCCGATAGCGCGCTGGCATGGTACCAGGAGGCCCTGAAACGCGAAAGTGATAAGGCCGGAAGAAAGAAGCTCAACAGAGAGATCGCGGAACTGAAGACCACATCTGAAAAAAAGTTCAGCAAGCGGAATTGAGAATTACAGTCCGCGGTTGTCCGGGGGGAACCCAACCGCTCATCTCGGCCCGCCCCCCGGGACCGCATGGGTGCTAACTTCACGAACAGACCGCGAGTCCCGGAGGGACTCCTGATAGTAACCCCGGAATTCATTCCGGGGTACGCCGTCCTTACAAGGCGCCTCCCGAGTCCCGGAGGGACGACTGAAATTATCCCCACAGATACCCCGTTCGTCATAGTTTCCTTTTGGACCCACTATCCAGGAGGGCGACGCATGCGTAGCCCCTACGCGCGGGACCCGAGGAACGAGAGGAATCGCTCCTCGTGGAATCAGTGCCTGGCGACGCCAATCGAATCGTTAGAATCATTGGCGATTTTCCGTCCCATTTTTTCTTGACTGATCGGCCAATCTATAATAGACTCCTTCAATTATTCGGACAACTTATTTGAAACAGCCCATTCCATCCGTTTAGGAATACAAGGAAAGGAGGATGACAGGTGAGATCTCTTGTCTGCTTGAAACAGGTCCCGGACACGGAAACACAGATCAAGGTGAATCCTGATGGGACAGGAATCGTAACCGACGGGATCAAGTACATCATCAATCCGTACGATGAATTCAGCGTCGAAGAGGCCCTCCAGCAAAAGGAAAAGTTCAAGGAGGGCGAGGTCGTTATTCTCAGTGTGGGGCCCGACCGCGCCACTGAAGCGATTCGCACGGGTCTGGCCATGGGAGCGGATCGGGGGATTCACATCAATGACGATTCCCTCAACTCTGCCGATCCCTTTGCAGTAGCCCAGGCGCTTGCAGCCGCGGCGCGTGAAGGGGAATACGACTTGGTCTTCTGCGGTCAGCGGGCCATCGACGACGACTTCAGCGAGTCCGGGGCCATGTTGGCGGAATTCCTGGAACTGCCGCAGGTCACGCTAGTCACCAAGGTTGAGGTAGCCGAGGACAAGAAAAGCGCTGTGGTGGAAAGAGACATTGAGGGCGGTAAGGAGACTGTGGAAGTTCCCCTGCCTTGTGTGCTCACCACTCAGAAGGGCCTCAATGAACCCAGGTACGCTTCGCTGCCCGGGATAATGAAGGCAAAGAAGAAGCCGATCGACACAAAGGCCGCATCGGATCTGGGCTTGACACCTGATGCGAAATTGCAGTCAGGTGAATACAGCATGCCTCCTGAGAGGCAAGCCGGGAAGAAGTACGAAGACATGGAACCGGCCGACGCGGCCAAGCTGGTTGTCCAGGCTCTACGAAACGAGGCCAAGGTAATCTGATCGAATACCGGCCCATGAAACAAGTTTCGCTTATGGAGGAACATAGTCCATGGCAAAGGTTCTGATATACGGAGAAATCAAAGCGGGCAAACTCAAGAAAACCGCACTGGAACTGGCCAGCGAAGGGCGCAAGCTGGCCGATGAGATGGGAGGGGATCTCGCCGCGGTGCTGGTCGGTCCGCAGGCCGAGCAATTCGCCCCCGATCTCGCGGCTTACGGCGCGGACACCGTTTTGGTCATCGATGCGCCGGAACTGGAAAACTACAACACCGAGTATTATGCGCAGGCCTTGGCTCACGCGGCCAAAGAATCTCAGCCTGAGATATTCCTGGTCAGCCATTCCATCCAAGGCAAGGATCTGGCCCCGAGGACCGCGGCAAAGTTGGGCGTGGCCTCGATTTCAGACTGCCTATCCTTCAGGCTTGACGGCTCAACGCTGGTGGGCAAACGGCCCATGTACGCGGGTAAATGCTTCGCGGAATGGACCGGCGGCGCCGCTCCTCAGATGGCGACCGCACGTCCCAATGTGCTCGAAACCGCGGAGAACGCCAAAGAAGGCAAGGTTGAAAAGCTCTCCTTTTCGCCGGATACGAGCCGAGCCACCTACACCACCAAGGATCTGAATCTTGAAGCCGGCGGCAAGGTAGACCTCACCGAGGCCGAGATCATTGTGTCAGGCGGCCGTGGAATGGGTGGCGACGACTATGCGCTCATAGAGGAAACCGCTGCGATTTTCGGCCCCGCCGCCACAGTAGGGGCTTCCAGGGCCGCAGTGGATGCGGGCTGGCGACCTCATTCCGACCAGGTGGGCCAGACCGGAAAGACCGTCACACCCAACCTCTACGTTGCGTGCGGCATATCCGGAGCGATTCAGCATCTCGCGGGTATGGGTTCTTCAAAGGTCATCGTGGCCATCAACAAGGACACCGAGGCCCCCATCTTCACCAAAGCCGACTACGGCATAGTGGGCGACCTGTTCAAGGTCCTCCCCGAGTTCAACAAAGAACTCAAAGCCCTGCTGGCGGAATAACCTGCAACACTCCCGCCCGCGGGCCGCCCATCAAAGGCGCTTCGCGGGCGGACTTCCCATAGATCCAATTGATCCGGCCCACCGGCACGTGCCTTTCACAATCGCTCCAATGGCGTTATATGCGGCTAAATCTAATCATTCCCAATTGAAAAATGGCATTAGACTTCCATGTAGCTGAATCCGAAAAAGAAGCGCCAATGAAATATGGTGGAGCTTCTTTTGATGAAGCTATTCATGAAACCATATTTGTCAAAGCTGGTCTATCAGAAGGCAGATTCAGATTCTTTCGAAGAATGGAGGACTATTACGTTGATGCAGAATATGTTGGTGATGATGTAAAAGAACTACTTGCTGAAATAAATGAACTTGAAGGAATATTTGTCAGCGACAATGCTGTATTGAATCAATTAGGAAGAATCAAGCGAATGTGTCATAAGGCAATTGATAATCATATGAGTATTTGGGTTTACTGTGATTGAACTACCACATATTGGAATTCCGGGGACACCTTACTTAATTCCTGAAGCCGGTATCCCAAACCGGTTCTCATTGCAGGAGCGGTTGCTTCGGGCTTCTCATACCGCCGGAACCAACGGGACGTAGACGACCGATCTTCTTCCGGCAGGACGATTGTCGGGCTCGCGATGAGCTTCTGTGTAGTACATTGAATTGAAGCCGACGCAGCGGCAGGGACGAGCCCAGACCTGGGCGCAAGAACTCCGGCAATTAAGTATGGCGTCCCCGGATTTCGGTGGGCGCAAGAGATCCGGCAATTAAGTATGGTGTCCCCGGATTTGTGGTGTCCCCGGATTTGGAAGGCCTCATTTGGGCAGCACGATCAGTGTGCGAGATTGAGTTTTGCAACAGTTTCTGAAGCACCGGGCTACTTTCTAATGTCCCTACGGGACACCTCTTCATGCCCCGGCGGGGCATCTGATAATAGCCCGGTCATTTATGGCCGGGTAAATGAAACCACCATGATTTCCCTCCTTTAAGTCCCGGAGGGACGACTGACTCTCCCTTTTACACCACCCACGGTGTCACGTGTGGGTAAGAGTTAGCCCACTGGGAGAGGGCCAGGGTGAGGGCTCTTCCCACTCCCCTCCGTCCCCGGGCTCCGGCTCACATAGTTGATCCGGGTACCTGCGGCCCGTAAGAGATTTGCACGGGATTTGGCCGCGCGAGGACTAACCGGACGAACCCGAAACCTGATCCAGGGGAAAGAACTCCGGCAATTAAGTATGGTGTCCCCAGATTTCGTACGGCCGAAGCGGCCTACGAATGTACCAGTTTGAACGCCTGCTCCACATACGCTCGGAGCTCCGGTTCGGGGATCGCTCCCACCGCCCCAGCTGTGGCGTCATCGTGGTGGAATTGGCTGGAATACTCGTTGACGGCATCGAGGTCGGCCAATTGACCCTGAAGACCGCACAAAGGCGAGTCTGGGCTGGCGTCCTTAATCTCGCGGATCATCTGGCCGAACATCGTTCGTTCCTTGAAGTCGTTTGGAAATCGGAACCGCAAGTTACCTTCCAACAAGGGTCTGATACATTGGGCAATGGGCAGAGCGTCCCCACTCAATCCTTCTTCCAAATATGCGAGCAAGGTGAAGTAGTTCCTATGGTATTTGCTTCTCAAGTCTTTTTCCATTTCCCATTCCCGGAGATCACTCACGTCTTCGCTCCTGAATATTCTTAACTTCTGTCGTGAATCCGGATGAGCCCGCCTCCACAGTGAGCTCAGAAACAACGGATCATGGGAAAGGACGATTACCTGCTGAGCCCGCTCAACGACTCTGTTGATTTCTTGCAGGGTCCGCATTTTCCGATGACCATCGAGACTTGAGAGCGGATCATCGAAGACTATTGTTTTTTGGTCAACATCGGGGTCGTGTTCCAGACGGGAAAGAAAGAAAGCCAAGGCCAATGTGCTTTTGTCACCCGAACTCAAGGTGTTCTTGAAACACTGGATTCCCTTGTCCTTTGTGTCCACCAGAGGATAGCTTTGTTCGTTAATGCAGAGGGCATACTCAAACTTCGGGGTGCCACCTTTGTAGCTCGAACTTACTTTGTCTACCTTGAACCCTGCTGCAAACTTTTGCAGATACCGATTTGTTGCAGCTTCGTACTGTTCAAAGATCGCGTGGTAGTGCTGCAAAGCAGTTTTGGCCTCTTGCTTTTCCGCGTCCAGTTCCCTCTTCTTTTCAGACATCTCGCGATATTCGTCACACAACCTAATCATGTCCGCGCTGAACCTCAGTTTGGTGAGCCGCAGACGCGCAAGCTCTTGCTCGATTGCCGACGTGTCCGCGGATTCAATTTCCTGTTTCTTAATCCCTATGACCTCATTCGCCTTTTCCACATTTTCGCAGTATCCGCCCACGTGCTCTCGGAGTTCATCAAAGGCAGCCAACCCAGACAAGTATCTGTCATCATTATCAAATGAGTTTGCCGGATTCCCTTGTTTTGCCATCATCGTTTCGACAACTCCTTCAGCAAACGCATTCCATTTTTCCGCTATGAACTTCGAGGAGAGCTCGGGGTACTCGGCATCAACATGCTCATTCCAAAATGCCGACAGACTCTCGTTCTGCCTGATGATTTCATGGCAATCAGCAAGCTTTTCCTTGGAAAAGAGACTTCTGAACTCGCTCACAAATTCCAGTACCTCCTCTTCAAGATTCGAGTAGGCATCTGAGAAATAGGTGCCATAAGCCGCGACCAACTCGTTGGCTTCCAGTGTTTGTCCACAGAATGGGCAATTCCCATCTGTTTCAAAAACGGTCCCCTGTCGCAACCACACCAAACCGTTGTCACCTGACAGCTTGGAAAGATGCTCGTGTACCCGCTGCGCGGCCTTTTCCGCAAGGTGGCCGACATCTTTTGCCAACAGGGACGTGGCCTCCTCAACATCCATAGTGGGCAAATCCAAGCCCTCGATCAAAGATTTGTCAAGGATCTGGTCGGCCTTTTTCAGTTCATTCAGTGCCGCCTCTTTGGCTTGGATTTGGGTGTCGATATCATCGATTTGATTCAAGCTGAGGAATCCTCCCAGTTCCAACTTTCCCCCTGTTTTGCCTTCGATCTGTGCCGCTTTGCTCTTCAGCTTGTTCCCGTGTGACTTGATGTCGTTGTCCAATTTGAAGACGTTTTTTGCCGCCAGAACCCCGTCCGCCCCGACTACAAACTCGTACAGGTTAGATCTCTGATCCGGCCGCACCTCGCCACCGATGAACACATTTTCTTCGACGAAAGTCCCATCGTAGATTTCCAAGTCTGCTGAGTTAGTATTCCAAGTACCGTTTGTGAATGTGGCGCGGCCTGTGCCCGTGAGTAAAGTCACCTCCGGGGCCTCGTCACTGCCTAGTCGCTTCCGTTCGTCGATATGACGGGGGATCCCGGTGCTGAATGACCTCAAAATGGCAGACAGTGTACTTTTTCCCGTCCCGTTCTCCCCGAAGATTACCGTCAACTTCCCGTACTTGATCCGACCGGCGCACGCATAGCTTGAAAATCTTCCTACGTTCTTTATTCCGATGATCTTCTCAATCACGGCGAATCCCTCTCTTTCTTTTCAAAATGGACTCGTAGACGGCTGCATCGAGCCCCGTCGTCCCGAACAATTCCGACAGCCACTCCATCAGCCACAGTATTCTTGCCAGTACTCTCGCAGGTGCCCGTGTATCCCAGGTGAAGGGCTGTAGCCGGGGTAGAGCAATCTGAAACTTTCTTCAGCGGCTTCCAGCGATTCCCTGGGAAGGAGACCCTTGCGCACGGCCATGTACAGCATCGCGATTGCAGGACCGCGAGACTCGCCCTGATTGCAATGCACGAGCACCTTCGCGCCTGATCCGAGCTTGTCATCAACGAAGTCGAGCGCTTCCAGAATGATTTCCTTTGAAAAAAAGCGCGGGTTGTCAACATCCACCAGATTCAGAATGAGTCTGTTTCCGCGCCGTGCAATCAGATATTCAGGATGATCCTTGGCTGCGGCCTTACCCTTGTAACCTAGTGCCTGTCGGTGATAGGGCTCTTTGCAGGCTTGAACTACGGCCCATCCATCCTGATTCCCTACTGTCAATTCATAGTCGTTCTGGTCCCCAACAAACAGGTTTTCAAATACTTCTATCAAGTCTCAGCACCTCCTGTATCCCCGCTTTTTCTGCTCGATCTCCCCTCAGACGGCCAGGATACACCATAGAGGCTTTTCATGCAACCAATGTGGAGATTACTTAATAGGTATCCTATGCACCCCTACGTGAAATCGGGGCCTGCGCAGAATTCCTCAATTCCGACACCACAATTCCGGGGACACCTTACCTAATTCATGAAGCGGGGGGCCTTGACCGGTTCTCATCGCAGGAAAGGTTGTCTCGGGCGTGCCATCCCGCCTGACCGAACGGGAAGACCACAATATGTAGTATGTAGTTGAGAGATGTGCATACCCCCATTCCGGAATTCTCAGATCAACAGGCAATCCCTGTCCGGTGTCAGTTCAGAAGTTGCAGGTGACCGGTCGGTAGCGCACAGTGTCGAGGGTTTTGTCGCCGATCTGGATAGCCTCTGAGGGGCATTGGTGGATGCATCTGAAGCACGTATCACATTCTTGGCCGAACACTATTCCTGAGTCGGTCATCTCGATGTTTCCTCGTGGACATTGACGGACGCACTTAAGGCATTGAGTGCATTGCTCAGGCATTGAGTGGAATCTTCCGATGAAGATCCTGTAATGATCCGTGGCTTTGATTTCGATCCTTTTTATGATTCCTTCGTCAATAAGGGTATACCATTTCCTTCGAGGGAGAGGTATCGTGGAATCCCCCTGTACACCGTTGAGCAGACGTTCTATCTTCCGATCTATCTTCCTGCTGTGGATGAACTTAAAGGATCTTTCAAAGAACGATCCCTTCTTGGCAAAGATCAGCAATATGTCAGACCCCGGCATATAGAACTCATGGAACCCTTTTGGGATGAAGCACCGCTCTTCCGCCAGAGAAAGGATGGCTCGCGTTGCATTGCAGGAGTACATCCCTTTTGTTGAAAACACAATGATGGGTCTGTTTCGTCCGTCCAGTGTCCGGAGGCAATGGAAGACCAGACCCGGGGCGGCTCGAAAATATATGGGAAAGCCCAAAACAAGCGCATCAAAGTCATCATCGAGGTCTTCGACATTCTGTCCGGTCAGTCGCGTGGTCGAAACCTCGTGTCCTTCTTCTTCAAGGCTGTGCGCGATCTTTCGCGCAATGCACTCTGTGTTACCGGCCCCGGAATAGAAAACAACCAAATATTTCATTTCATACCCTCTCCCCATTTCTGATTTCTGAGCGTACTTCACCTAACGCCCCACGGTCAATCAAAATGCTCATGAGGAGTTTCCCCAAGAAATTGGAACTCTCGCTCGGGGTGTCGCTGACACCTCATACCAAGTTGCGTTCAAAGCATCACAGTGTACAGGTGAGGGATCGAGTCTCAAAATCCCCCCTAACCCCCCTTTTTCAAAGGGGGGGACCTGCACCAACCCCCTTTAGCAAAGGGGGGCAGGGGGGATTTCTCCCTTCCGGACTTGAGCCATATTTGTTCCTTCTTTGAAAGCGCATTCGCATGAAAGTCCCGTGGACAAAGCCACCCCTTTACGGGTCAACGTATGGGGTGGTTTGGAGGGGAGATGAGTCTACCCTCCAAGTCCATGCGCAGCGTGCGCGCTCTTGGAGTACCCTGTCCGAGGCGAAGCCCCGGACCAGTAAACAACGGAAAAGACTTTCATCTTTCGTTGTCGCTTTCTTGCGATGATAGTTGGCATCACTAGAATCCGGGCCGTCACTTCCCGAATTTCAAACGGATCTTTGCTCACATAACCGTGATACCCACTCGCGGTCAAAGGAAGAACATTCATTGGCATGGTAATCCTTCAGTTATTCGGGGGCGCCGGCAGGGTGTCATTGCGAGCACAGCGAAGCAATCTCCTGTGCGCTAAATGTGGGGATTGCTTATTCGTTTCACTTCTCGCAATGACACACGGGGTGAGAGGATCTGCCCCGCGAAGCTGAAGGAATACTTGGAATGGTTACTTGGAATGTCTACAATTCATTGGTAGAACCGGTCGGCATGTGCTATCGTGTGCTAGATTGGCCAATATTACAAAAGAAATATGCGGTTTCCGGAGGAATCATGGAAAAAGGAGAGGGAGGGGGCGCGCAAATGAAGAATTATTCCGGCCTGTTGATCGGCGTGGCAGTGCTGCAGGCGGCTTGTGTCGGTCTGATTCTGTATTTCGGGTTCACGGGCCTGAACACCGACCGAACTATGCTTGATAGGACCGGGACCATGCTGCAAAAGGAGTTTCCGGGGATTCAAGGCAAGTTGTCGGTCATCTCTGACGAGACATCGAGAGTGGGCGCTGATGTGGCCGCGCTACGAAAAACGATCGCTGGAATGGACAACCGGTTGTCGCAAGTGGACACTGGAGTCGGTTCACTGAACAAACGGGTCGAAGGGCTGAGCGAAAATGTGTCGGGGCATATGGGAGACAGATCAGGCGCGATCTGGGGCCAATCGTTGAATCCGTACCTATTGATCGCTCTGCTCGGGGTGATCGCAGTGAGCATTCCTCTGTGGGGGTTGGTTCCGGGTTGGGTCCGCAAATCCCGGGAGCAACCGTCGGACGCGGGTACCATGATGAGCAAGGAGCGACTGGAGAACCTCGTTCTAGGGCTCGATCGGCTCTCCCTGCTGGTGGACAACGCGCGCACGGAAGAGGAACAATCCGAAGCCCGCTCTCCTGAGATGCAGAAGCTGATAGACGAAACTCACGGCTTTATCTCGGACGCCCGGGAGGAACTGTCCCGCCTGTCGGAAAAGGCCGTGCCCGTGGTCTCCGAGGCGGAAGAAGATTCTCGCAGCATGCACTGATACCAACTACCACCTCTTCGTGGGTCAACGTATGGGGTGGTTTGGAGGGGAGATGAGTCTCCCCTCCAAACCCATGCGCAGCGTGCGCGCTCCTCGCGTACCCTGTCCGAGGCGAAGCCCCGGACCTGTTAACAGCGGAAAAGACTTTCATGCTTCGTTCTGCCTTTGTTTCTAGGCATGCAAGTTGTTATGATACCGGCTCGATAGCCCCACAGCCGGTTGTCCCAAGACCGCGAAGGGTCGGCCGATCGCAGCGCCGAGGCCGTTGATGCCGGGAGTGCATATCTCGGTCTTCAGGTCACTGGTTCAGGAAGGAGAGACGGATGTTGGCGGAATTTAGTGTCTTCCCAATAGATAAAGGGGCGGAAGGTTTGAGCGAATACGTGGCCGAATCCATGGAGATCATTGCCTCCAGCGGTCTGGAGTACGAGGTTCACGCGATGGGCACGCTGATCGAAGGCACCGCGGATGATGTGTTCGATTGTATCCGCAAATGCCACGACAATATGCTCTGTCACGGGAACCGGGTGATCACAACCATCAAGATAGACGATAGAAAGGGCGCGGCAAACAGAATCAAAGGGAAGGTGAAATCTGTAGAAGACAGGCTGGGTAGTGAACTTCCCAAAGGGTAGGGTAGGGCGCCGGGGCATGTGGACACGGTACCGGAGGGAAAAGCCATGAGGGCTGTAGTACAAAGGGTGTCTCGATCCTCCGTGTCGGTGGACGGCAAGGTAGTGGGAGAAATAGGTCCGGGACTGCTCGTCCTGGTGGCCGCGGCAAGAGAAGACGGGCCGGCTCAGGTGAGGTGGATGGCCCAAAAGCTGCCGGGGCTCAGGATCTTCCCCGACAATGACGGTAAAATGAATCTCAGCCTGGAACAGGTTGGGGGCGAGATGCTAATAGTGTCACAGTTCACCCTGTACGGCGATTGCCGAAAGGGGAAGCGGCCTTCCTACGGCGGAGCAGCGCCGCCTGAACACGCGGAGACATTGTACGAGGATTTCATCAACCATGTGCAGGGACAGGGAATCCGTGTCCAAAGCGGAGTATTCGGCGCGATGATGGAAGTGGAACTGGTCAACGACGGGCCGGTCACGCTTGTTCTTGACTCGCCTTAAACTAATTTACATGCCTGAAAGCACAGACACAACGAAACATGAAAGTCTTTTCCACTGTTCGGTAGTCCGTGGCTTCGCCTCGGACAGGCGCGTGAAGAGCGCGCACGCTGCGCATGGACTTGGAGGGGAGGCCCTGGCCGGACCGCCATTTCAACCGGGCTAAGCGTCCGTCACGGAATAACCCTTGCAACTGACACGCGCCTCATCCTTGCGATAAAGAGGGCGACGCATGCGTAGCCCCTACGTCCTGGGCCCGCGGCGCCAGGTATGGGGATTGCTTCGTCGTTTCACTCCTCGCAATGACACACGCGATAGGAGGATCTGCCCCCCGAAGCTGAATGCTCACGGCTTGACACCATTTAGTGTTGACTGTCTCCAGGTTTTTTGAATGGACTGTGGAGTTCATGTATTATGCTCAAGCAACAGTGTCTACTATTCGGGAATCGGAGGTCGTTATGAAGCTGTTGAATTTCAGGGCGCACTCGAAAGAAAGCGTGCGATTTGGCGCACTGCTGGATGGCGGCGTGGTTTCTTTCCAAGCGATGCAACAGGCATTCAAGCTGGATTGGGGACTGCTGAAGGACATTGAGACATATCTCGAGAATTTTCCTGAAAGTGAACGCAAGGCCAAGGAGCTACTCGCCATGGCCCGGGATCGCGCTTCGGATTTGCCAGCCGATGAGGTGTTTCCATTGAATCAGGTCAAGGTATTGCCGCCTGTTCCCCGTCCGCCCGCGTTGCTCGATTTTGCCCTATCGCCTGAGCATCTAAGGAATTCGGCATTGACCTTGTTCAAATACGAAAAGAAGTGGCCGCTGAGGGCCTTGATGAGCGCTTTTGTGAAAGCCGATTACAAGAAAAACAAGAACAAAGCGAATTTCAGATGTTACAAAGGCAATCACAATGCAATCATCGGTGACATGGACAGCCCGGTGTGGCCCCGTTTTTCTTCGTACCTGGACATAGAAGCGGAACTCGGCGTTGTTGTGGGAAAGACACATTTGCACATGTCCGAGGACGAGCTGTCCGATTCAATCGCCGGCTATACGATCTTCAATGATTTCTCCGCCAGGGATGTTCAGTTGCCTGAAATGTTTGGGATGCTGGGTCCGGCCAAGAGCAAGGATTTTGACGGGAGCAACGGAATAGGCCCATTCCTGGTAACGCCCGATGAAATACCTGATCCACTTTCACTGAATGTCACTGTAAAAGTCGGCGATAGACACCGGTGGGAGGGGAACACTTCCGGGTATGTGGCCCGCCCGATCCAGGTGATCGAGTATCTCACCGGTTTTCAGACACTTCTGCCGGGAACGATCATAGGTATGGGCACGGTTCCCGGGTGTTGTGGTCTGGAACGGGATGAATGGATCTTGCCCGGTGAACTGATCGAAATCTCTTTTGAAGGACTTGGGACCTTGAGGCAACCGATTCCAGCAAAGATCGGCCCAATCGATGAACCCAGATGGAAGAAGAGACCTGAATTGGACGAGTTCTTGTGTCGCGCCGCGGATTGAGAATGCGGGATTTGAGGAAGAGTGGCAGACTGAATCAATGAAAGGAAGAAAACCTTGACAAGTACTCAGTCAAGAAGCTAATAGTACAATGCGCGCCGCACCTTTCGACCGTCATTCACCGCAACATTCGGCCGCCCCTTGCAGAGGGGAAAGCCGACCTGAGTGAGCAATTTGAACCCACTGCACAGTGGCGTCCACGCGATACAGAGAGGCTGTTCAGACACTTACCAGATGTCAAATCGGTCCTCACCGGCTGAAGATGCCGGAAAAGACAAGCAGTAGGAGAAGAAAAATGATTCTGTTGAACCCCAAGAACCATTCCCGTAAATATCCTGACGAAAAGTCCCGAGAAATCATGCTCAAAACCATTGAATTCTTTGAAAACAAAGGAAAGGTCAAACTCAAGGAAGATGACCGAAACCGGGTATGGTACGATGACCTGTTGGGGTTCTTGAAAAAGGAAAAGATATTCTACACTCTGTTGACTCCTACAAAATACGGAGAGCAGGATTGCCGCTGGGACACTTGGCGGAACTGTGAGTTCAGCGAGATTCTCGCGTTCTACGGCCTCCACTATTGGTACACGTGGCAGGTCACCATACTTGGCCTGGGGCCGCTTTGGATGAGCCGCGCTGAGGAGATCAAGCAAAAGACCGCGGAACTCCTTAAGGCGGGTGAGATCTTCGGTTTCGGGCTCTCGGAGAAGGAGCACGGCGCAGACGTTTACTCTTCCGACATGGCCCTCTATCCCGTCGAAGGCGGCGGGTACCGGGCCAGAGGAGGCAAGTATTACATCGGCAACGCCAACGTAGCCGCACTGGTTTCTACCTTCGGGCGTTTTGCGGGAACCGGTGACTATGTCTTCTTTGCCGTCAATTCCCAGCATGAAAAGTTCCGGTGCATCAGGAATCTCGTCAACGTGCAGTCCTATGTGGCCGAGTTCGCGCTGGAGGATTACCCGATAACTGAAGCGGACATTCTCGCTCGGGGTACCGATGCCTGGGACTCGGCTCTGAACACGATCAACGTGGGTAAGTTCAACCTGGGATGGGCGTCTATCGGTATTTGCACTCATGCCCTTTACGAAGCCATCGACCATGCGGCCAACCGAAGATTGTACAATCGGTTCGTTACCGATTTTCCCCACGTGCAGGGACTGTTCGTGGACGCCTACAGCCGGCTTGTGGCCATGAAACTATTTTCGCTGAGAGCAGCGGACTACATGCGTTCATCCTCCCTGGAAGACAGGCGATACCTGCTCTACAATCCCATGGTAAAGATGAAAGTGACCATGCAGGGCGAAAAGGTGATAGACGATCTGTGGGACGTCATCGCGGCCCGAGGCTTTGAGAAAGACGTTTACTTCGAGATGGCCACGCGCGACATCAGGGCGCTACCCAAGCTCGAGGGCACCGCCCACGTGAATATGGCCCTAATAGTCAAATTCATGGCCTCCTACCTGTTTGAACCAGCCGGATTTCCCGAGATTCCCAGGCGTGACGATCCCGCGGATGACGAGTTCCTCTTTGCTCAAGGCCCGACCAAGGGGTTGGGCAAGGTGAGGTTCCACGACTACAGACTCGCATATGGGAAAGTGGACCTCCCAAATGTAAATGTGTTCAAGGAACAGATAGACATCCTTAACGCGTTCCTAATTAAGGCCACACCCGACGAGCGTCAGAAGAAGGACATCGACTTCTTGTTGAGCCTGGGAGAGATATTCACCCTGATCCCCTATGGTCAACTCATTCTGGAGAATGCCGAAATCTACGGTATCGAAGATGACATTATCGACCAGATTTTCGACCTCATGGTCCGAGAGTTGTCCGCGTATGCCTTACAGCTTTACCATAGAACCGGCAGCACAGACCTCCAGATGGAGTTCTGTATGAAAATGATCCGGAAACCCGTAGTTGATAAGGCCCGGTTTGACAGAGTCTGGAAGGACCATGTGTACGCCCTTGAAGGGATCTACGAGATGAACGATTGAGCCGGCGAATCCGAGGACAAAGAGGACCTTTATGGGAACTACCATAGTTTCTTGAGGGCGTCCCTCTTCCCTTGGTGGTAGTCTCATTCCAAATCAGAGCCTGGGCACGAAGGCGTCGGGTCCTCCGGCGAGGCAGGTGATAATACAGAGGCAGAGCCACGTTCCAAGCGGCGTACCGAGCAGCACCAGTTTCTTGTTGATCTCAGGGGAATCCGGCCACCTGATGCGCCCAATTACAAACAGTATGGTCTCCACGACAACTGTCACAATAGAAATGAGAATGAGCGCCATTGCAAAGAGAATCCAGTAGGGGACTAATCCGGCGTGCAGTATGGGGTACATGGAGACGAGCGCGAGCAAGCAGACCAGCCCCCATGTCAGTAGCGCCGTTACAACCCAAACAAGTGCAAAGGAACGAAGGTTCGGCCATTTCAAGGCCTCAATGTACATCATGGCTCTTTGTATGTAATGGCTCATACGAGAATAGGCTCTCATGCGCCGGCTCCTTCCTTACCAATATGCGTTTGTCGTCCTTAACAAAATAAAATGTTTCGTCGTCTTCCCCGGGGATAATGTGTTTTGCCAACTGATAGTAGGCCGCGCGGGAGAACCGTGCATGAAAGCGGTCTTCTTTAACCGCTGAGTAGGGAATGTTGTCTTGGCCGATCCAAAAGCGCTCGGGGTCAAAGGGCTCCTGGTGGCGGTCGTTAAGGACCATTATGAGATCCCCGGGCTTTTCCTCGATCACACTCAGCACAACAAACGGGGCGTCCTCTACTTCCACTCGGCAGATCTCATGCCCCATTCTCACGAGATATCCACCATCCTCGGTTTTCTCGAGCAGCCGGTTGAACTCAAGATAAATCTCGGGATGAATGATCTCAGCGTTGTTCTGGAACCATCTCCCCTCTTTGTTTATGAAGAGTTTCAGGTAAGGGGTCGCGTCGAAAACCTGGCTGGTATCGTGTTCCGGAGGTTTGGTCATGTTGGGTTACCGTGTCGGGTGCGAACCGGTTCAGACGGCGTACAGCCAAGCAAACCGAATCCCGCATTTCCTCAGATCATCCTTCGATCATCACGCTCTTGGTCTATGGGCATGGCTCTACCATAGGCCCGCGATGTTCTTTCTTCTGTGAAGTTGGGAGTACGCCAGGTACCCTGCCAGGACTTTCTTTACGTATAGCCGCGTCTCAAGATACGGAATCGTCTCAATGAATTCGTCCTGTTTCATCTTACTGCGTCGTCTATACCAGTGGCGGACCTTTCTTATATCCGCGTTGTAAGAGGCTATTGCGGGGACGATCCGGCCCTGAAACCTCCTCAGGTTGGCGCCCAGTATCCTTGTGCCGTGCGCCACGTTCTTCTTGGGGTCCAAGAGCGTCGCTATGGCCCGGGGGGACGCTGTTCCTCCCGGACCGGCCAGCCCGGCGGCCCGCGGGGTCACCTGCATGAGCCCCACCGCTCCAGCGGGCGAAACAGCGGACGGGTCGTACCGGCTCTCCTGACGGATCACCGCCCATACAAGATAAGGGTCGACCGAGTGCCTTCGTGCCGCCTTAACGGTCTCATGTTCGCCTACGCAAGGGAACGCCATCTCCACGAATTCCGCGGGCGCGTCCCGAGGCGGATTGACCATGAAGGAACCAAAACTCCTGGAGAGAATGTGTTGAGCGGCTCGGTATTGTCCTGATCCGTGAGCCGCCCGTGCAGTCAGAAATGCCAGAGGGGCCGAGCGTCTCACTGACGCGGGCAGGGCTGCGAGGTTCAGGAACGCGAACTCGTGCAACCCTGAATCCATCAGCTTTTCGGCAGTTCTCACCAAAGCGTGTGACCTGTGCCGGGGCGTGAGCGTTGTGTCAGGGAATGAGCGGGAAGACGTGCTGTTTCGCTCTACCGATACCCCGCGAGACCTCAGAATCCGAGCGGCCTGGCGTCCGTAATAGTTCAGGGGAGCTTGAGCGACTATCTTTTTGAGCAGCGTCTCCGCGACTCGAGGCTGACCAAGGTGGAGCCGGCAGCGGGCCTCCCAATATGCGGAAGCGTTTGCGATGCGCCCGGGGGAGAGGGCTCCGGCCTCGCGAAACGCCCTGGAAGCCTTCTTGTATTGTTTCCTGAAGTACCTTGTCCAAGCTGTCTTCCATTTGGCGTCCACTTTAGTGGACCGGTTAGGACTGGACTTCAGGACCTCTGTGAAGTACTTCTCGGAAGTCTGGAAAGCCTTCCTCTCAAGGTGATAAGCGCCGAGATTGAACAGCGCTTTGCGCCTGAGAGAAGGCGGTCCTTTCTCGATGATCGATTTACAGGTTGCCTGGAATTCCTTGTTTCTGTCCAGTCTCCAGTAGAGGCGGCTCAGGAGATAGATGGCCTCCATCCGGGTTTTGCTCCCGGTTTCTTGCTTGAGAAGCTCTTTGATCTGATTTATGGCTTCTCGATTACGGCGGCCCTTGAAAAGACACTCTGCCAGCTTAAGTCTATGCCGGGTATTGGACGGATTCTTTTGCACGAAGGATTTGTACAGGTCGGCCGCAAGATCGAATCGTCCCTTTCTGAACAGTCTCGTGGCACGGGAAAGCTTCTCGGATTCCGAATAGGCCAGCGGACCGATCTTGCCGCGAGAGACCATCCCGGTGAGGCGTTCGGCGGCTTTCAAGCCCGGCACAGAAGCGGGATATTGCACATAAAGCCTTCCGTACAAATCAGCGGCTTCAGAATACTTGCCAAGGCCTTGTTCGAGATCCGCCTCACGCAGAATCAGGGCCGGTTTCTCGTCAGCCCGCGCCCTTCGGATCGCGGACCTCAACAGATTTCTTGCTTCAGGCTTCTTTTGGCGGCAAAGCGCGTCCAGCAGATCCTCTCGGGCGAGATTACGGTAGGGGCTCCTTGGATGCTTTTTGAGGAACTCTCTCAGCAGGTCTTCGGCCTTCTCAGGCTGTCTGAGCCGCGCGTGACTTCTGGCCGTGAGTATGTACGCGACAGGACCGAACAACCGATCCGGGAGTATGTAACTCCATACTCGGATCGCCTTTTTCAGATGACCGGAATCGTAAAGTTTCTTCCCCTTGAGGAACAGGTGTTCCTGGACAGGTCCGGTTTTCATGGCGATGGATTGAGCCCGCGCCGGCGGTGGGCCCGCCAGGAGCACAATCGCGACACACCCGACTCCGAGCGTCAACAACAAGCTGAACCTTTGGCCGGAACATGCCGACTTTTGCGAGGGATTTAGGGGGTTGGGATGGAAGCGCATCGTCCTAACCTACAAGGCGCGAGGACAAACGTCAAGCGAAACCTCAGATAAAATAGCGACTTGAGCCGGTTAGGGGACAGAGTGCCTCACAGGGCGCTTGAGCCAGGCAGTTTTTGGCTCTACCACTGAGTTTAGCTTTAGTATGAAATGGAATTCCGAATGTTTCAACGTTTTTGCTGGATTTGTCTTTGCTTTTCCGAGAGATTCGTGTCATTTGTGATTCCGGAGGACGTAATACTGAGGCAAAAGGGTCTACAAGGATGAGCCGACGCACGATTATTGTTTTGTTTGCAACGCCGATTCTGGTGTTGATGTTGGGCTTGCATACCGGCTTTGCCAAGAAGAGCGGGCGGCAGTCCGGCTTTGTTGTGGCCAAGAAAGCTGCTGCGAAAGGTCAACGTGTTTGGATTGTGGTAGATCTCTTCAGCAATCGGGCGAGCAAGCAAGCGGTGCGGGTAAGAGATACGCTGGCCCGGCTGGGAGCCCCAGGGCGAGGCATTGTCCTTCCCTTCTACCAGGTCTCTGTGGAGACTGTGGAGAGACTCGATCCCGTATTTCTGGCGCTCAGCCCAAACGGAATACCGTGGTGCCGCTATCAGGGACGCAACGGTGTTGACCTGGCGAATTTTCTTCACGCTCTGCGGATGATCGTTGAACAAATGAAGGTTCCTGTGGTCGGAATCTGTGGTGGCCATCAGGCCTTGGCTTTGGCCTTTGGCGGAAAAGTGGGTCCCATCCGGGGCGGTGAAGACGACTGCCTGCCTTATCGGAATAGTCCGCCGGAAAGAGGCAGGCGGAATGTGCAAGTCGTCAGGAATGATCCCATCTTCGTGGGCATGAACGACACGTTGAACCTGGTACAGAAACACTATGATGAAGTGAAACGCCTGCCCCAAGGATTCGTAACTCTGGCGGCCAACGACATTTGTGCCCACCAGATCATCAGACATCCGACCAGGCCGGCCTACGGAATTCAGGCTCATTCCGAGTTCTATTTTGACTCGCGGCCGGATGGCGGATTGCTTCTCCGAAACTTTCTCCGCATAGCCCTGACCTATGACAGGCTAAAGAAGAGACCGACCGCCCAAGACAGGTCGCGGATCTCGTCAAAGAATGTCCGTGCCCGCGGATCGAAAAAGAGTTTCTGGTGAATCGATTGTCGGCCCCCCACTGAGCATTGCTGTGCCGATGCCGGCATATGGGCCGGAGGGCCGCGCCTGTCACGTTGCATGAAAGTCCAGTTGAGAAACCGCCCCTTTGCGGGTCAACGTATGGGGTGGTTTGGAGGGGAGCCAGTGTGCGTGGGGCGATTGAGCATGTCCCGAACAGCTTACGTGATATGATAGCTGACGGGAGCATGACGTTGAAATGCCTGCCCGGCTAGGGGGCCTCCCCTCCAAGTCCATGCGCAGCGTGCGCGCTCTTTAGGCGCCCTGTCCGAGGCGAAGCCCCGGACCAGTGAACAACGGAAAAGACTTTCATAATCCGTTGTGCCTTTGTTTCCAGCATGTAAGTTTGTATGAAAAGGCTGTCTAATGGAATCCCAATCCCATTCCGGTCATGTGTTGATCGTCGAGGATGATGAGATTAATGGGCCGTACGCGCGACAGCTTCTGGAATCTGAAGGGTTCCGGGTGGATCTGGTGGTCTCCGCGGAAGCAGGCATGGAACTTCTGCAAAAGCGCTCGGATGACGGGCCGGACATGATCCTGCTCGATTACAACCTCCCGGGAATGAGCGGATTTGAAATGGCCGAGAAACTTAAGGCCGATCCGGAATTTCAATATATTCCTATTCTCATCTTCACAGTGGACGACTCACTGGAGAGCAAGAAAAAGGGGCTCGCCAGCGGTGGAGACGATTACCTGACCAAGCCGTACGAATCCGAGGAGCTTGTGGCCCGGGTCAATGCCATGCTGCGCGTACGGAGTCTTTACCAGAGCCTGAGACATGCCAGGAAGGAGAACCGGCGCCTCAACCTGGCTCTTGACCGCGGGAAGGGACTGGGCAACCTTCTTGGGAGATCGAGCCAGATGCGGCGGGTATGCGATCTGATACTTGACATCTCCACCAGTGACTCCAATGTGCTCATCCAGGGAGAATCGGGAACCGGAAAAGAGGTCGTGGCCAGGGCCATCCACAACGAGAGCGGCCGCCGGGACGGCCCCTTCGTGGTGGTCAATTGCGCGGCCTATGTGGAGACATTGCTCCATTCGGAGCTCTTCGGCCATGAAAAAGGCGCGTTTACCGGGGCAATACGCACAAAGCCGGGGCGCTTCGAGCAGGCTCATGGCGGGACCATTTTTTTGGATGAAATAGGTGAAATCAGCCTTCCCACACAGGTCATTCTGTTGCGCGTGATTCAGGAACGGGAGTTCGAGAGGGTGGGGGGAGAACAAACCTTGACTACGGACGCGCGAATCATAGCGGCAACCAACAGAAATCTAAAGAAAGCTATGGAAGAAGGTGTCTTCCGGGAAGACCTTTACTGGAGACTCCACGTCATTTCGCTGAGTCTTCCGCCATTGAAGCAAAGAAGAGACGATATCCCGCAATTGGTGTCGAACTTTGTGCAGGCTTACAATGCGCGCCTCGGAAAGAGTATCCACGGATTCGCTACCGATGCTATGGACCTTCTTTTCACCCATCATTGGCCGGGAAACGTGAGGGAATTGGAAAATGTGGTGGAACGGTCCATGGTCCTGGTCAAGGGAGACGTCATAACGCCCGATGACTTGCCCTCGGAATTGAAGGCCGCTGATCCGGCATTTGCTTCCCGGGAACTGAACACGGATCTCGACCTCATGGAAAGAGAGCATGTCCGCGCTGTGCTGGAAAAGTGCGCCTGGAATAAATACAAAGCGGCAAAAATGATGGGGATCAGTCGCAGCACCCTTTACAGCAAAATTAGAAAACACGGGCTCAGAAACGCGAGCTGACGTCGATGAAGGTCGATTTCTATAAGGGCGAAATAGATCGAGATAAATCAGATCGAGTACGAGGGTACTGGGCCAAGACTCCCTACAGCATAGTAGCGCTGCTCGCTGATGAGACAGAAGTGCTGGTGGATCTCGACCGCGGGAAAATCGTTTCCCGGGATCTGATAACGACCGTCCATCTGCCGGGTTTGGACCGGGCGGGAATGGAGACACTAGTGGCAAACATACTAAAAGGGGGATACTTGACCAGACCCGGGGTCAAGGACAAGGAAGAGGCCGTGTTATTCATGCTCGCCAATGAAGCGATTCACGAACTTGAATCCATTGACGCGGACGAAAACACGGAATGAAGTTCAGCATACTATACACCCCTGAACCGTCACCCTGATCCTTTGGGGGAGAGACGGGATCAGGAGGATCCGGGAACTGAGCGGGAGTCAGGCGTTTCAAGTGTGAAAGCCGACCGGCATGATTCCAACCTCTCGGGTGTACCGAGTAATCCTTCAGTTTCACGGGGCAGACATTTTCACCGGAAACGTCTCCCCGCCCCGAATGACTCAATGGTTACTGTACCGGTTCATTTTTTCTTGACAGCCGATGCACGGATCATTATGCTAAGGAGGTTACCCATCAGGGACAGGCACCTGATTGAATAGCCGGATCGGACGAGGGCGGGTAGCTCAGCGGGAGAGCACCGGCCTTACAAGCCGGGGGTCACAGGTTCAAATCCTGTTCCGCCTACCACGTCGGATCGCACTAAGAAACGCGTCTCTCAGCGGGGGCGTAGTTCAGCTGGATAGAACGCCGGCCTGTCACGCCGGAGGTCGCGAGTTCGAGTCTCGTCGTCCCCGCCACTCAACAGACTGATATCACAGGGAAGCCTCATCAATAGTGGCGTCCCTGTTTTTCGTTTCTCAGCAATCCAGGGCCCCCAAAGGGCCCCTTCTGTCATCCAATTGAGTTTCAGGCAACCCGGTGAGCGGCCGGAAATTGTGGTTGCACGAGCTGTAAAAAGACATGTAATAAGAAGTCGGCGTGAACCCATCGGATGTATTCGTGGAAGGTATACATGACCGACCGGGTAATCGGCCTTCCGGAAGAAAGAATGGCCAGGTTGCGAGACAGGAAGCCGCTGTTTGAATCCCAATCGATCAGAGATACGCCATGAGTAAAAAGTTCGACCCGTCGATCCCGAGAAAGATGTTCTGGTCAGACTCAGTCAAAGACCGAGATCGTTGCCCACGATGCGCTCAGTACTTGAGAATGAGTCCCAGGTGTATGTCATGGCTGTGCGAGATGGGGACGACCTCCATCAGTTCATTGTAGGAAATGATGGGGGGCATTTCTGTCCCGAGTGCCCGACCGTGGTCCTCGATAGGGAAACATTCAGAGATTTTGCCATTCTGTCTTTCGGGAACGATCCCCGATCCCAGTTTACCGTGCTCGGGCTGGTCGATCTTGCAGCAATTCCAGAGGAGATGAGTTCCACTCCTCTGGGTGAAGACGGCAACCCCGTACCTCTCGTGGAGTTCATTAGGAGCCCGGCGGCCGGTAACAAACGGCAGGGTATTACCCAAAGCCAAGGTCAAGGCCAAAGCCAAGGTTAAAGCGGCAAAGAATAAACGACGTGGAAAGAAACGCAAACGCGGCAAATAGACGGTTCTTGCCATCTTTCAATCAGGTGTGATGGTGATAGGTCATTGAGACCTCAGTGCTCCTTGGCGTGGCGCGCCAAAACGTCACGAAGTGGCGGAAGCGGTTCTATTACGAACGGGTGGATGGCTTGGATGACCAACCCAGACGCGGGCGACCGCGCTCTTTTTCCCTCTGAGAGCATTGTGGAAATCAAGGCTCTCGCCTGCGAACTTCCCATCAGATTGGGGCTCCCCCTTTTCTCGTCTCAGGCACGCCGATATTGCCTGCGAGGCAGTGCTTCGGGGTATTGTGGTTTCCATAAGCGTGAAGACCGTTTGGCGTTATCTCCACAGTGATGCTATCAAGCCGTGGATGCATTGGAGCCGGCTTTTTCCACGGGACCCGCTCTTCGCAGAAAGAGCCGCTCGGATCTTGGACCTGTATTTCCGATTGCCTTTTCCCTATTTCTTCCATCCGTCAACCCCTATTGTAGCACGGTCAAAACGTAACGTAGCACGAGTGAGCCGGAAAAACGTTGCACATTGAAACGGCGAGGCCGTCCAAATCACCCCGACGGTCACTTGCAAAATCCAGGATAAAGAGTTGCATGACAATAACCGACCATGATAGTTTCCATTAATCGGGTTTCCGCAGACATGCCGTTTTTAGGGAGGGAATAGGGTGCAGTCAATGAGTTCCGCGCCGACGAGGAAATCCTGGCAAAGTGGAGTCCTTTTCCTTTTTGCTCTAATTTCTATAGCTCTCCAGGTCTTTGCTTCGGGCGTTACAACGGCCGCCGGTCAAAACTCCCTGCCTGCGGTGATGGGAGAGGCGCCACTATCGACGGCGGGCATTCCTGCGCCTGTCGGGCCGGGAGCCGGGCCGTGGGGGACGCCTTTCATGCCGACCGCAGCCTTTATCGTTGACAACAATGCCTGGAATGCCGAGGGGGTACTCTTCTTTTTCAAAAAGGGGGGGGGCGGTGTTCTGCTGGCGGAGAAGAGGAACTTTAACGCCCCGCCACCCCAATTCACTCTTGTGGAATCCATCACCGACGATTGTTTGAACGATGGCCTTCGGTTGGGCTATCGCATACGTATCGGATTGAATGCCGCCTCTCCTACTGGATTTGAAGTGGGCTTCCTCCATCTCCCAAGATGGGAGGAATCGTCAGGGGAACTTGGATACGAAGGCGGAAATTTCCAATTGACCTCCGTAGGCCTGCTTCAACCGCAGTTTGCAGGAGTCGTTGAATCGATAGAGGCCACGCAGTCTACTCGGCTTTACAGCATCGAAATGAACGCCACAAGAGACCTAGGTCCGGCGACCCAAGGTCTCCTGGGGGCACGGTACGTCCGACTGGAAGACAGCTTGGGCATCTCGGGGCTACTGAGTTTTGGCGGTCCGTTGGTCCTGGACGAGACAAAGGTTGATACGCGTGTGGATATGCTGGGGGTTCAGGTGGGCGCAGTCCATTCCATGATGATGTCGGGACTGGCTGTGGAATTGAACGTGAGGGCTGGAGTGTTTGCCTCTCACAATGTCCTGACGATGAAAGAGACGGTGTACGCTGCAATTCCGATTCCCCTCGATGTCAGCGGGAGCCGGATCGCCCTCGGAGGACTGTTGGACGGAAGAATCGCCGCTCGAATATCGTTCAGTGGGAGCAGTTCCCTGTTCTGCGGCTATCAGTTCTTTTTTCTCAACGGTGTTGCCCTCGCTCCTCAACAGCTTGCACTCCTGGGAGGTGCATCGAACAGCACTCCAGCCAGGCCGGTGACCGACACCCCTGGAGGCGTAAGCGACCGTAGCGGCATGGCCTTGCACGGCTTCTTCGCCGGAGTGCACATGTTGTGGTGAAGCATGATGATTAGAGTCGACGTAACGGTCCGGAGGGACAAGGAGGAGCAAACGGGACCGCCAAAAGGGAGGGATAGCCATCAATGATATCCGCCGGACTTTCCATGACCAATAACCAAATCGTCACGTCCGGTTCAGAACAGCCGGGAGGCTGCACCAATACGCTTTCAAAGAAGCGCCATTGAAAGCGACCGGTCCGGTCCCTTGCGCCACGCAGTGGAGACCGGACTTCGCTCCGGGGAGCAGCCCGGCTCTCCGGTCCCCGGTGCTGGTCGTGTCTTAGCGAACCGGTATTAGAGCGTTCCGCTTTAGGGAGGGAGATTCATGTCCGAAGTCGTATTCACACAAATTGCCGACAATAGTCGTTTCTACATCACTTCCCATGCGACAGAACAAACAGCTCGAATCCTCTATGTTCTTCCAACCAACGTGAAGCCTCCTACGTCGCTGAAACTCTCAGACATAAAGAAAAAGTTTGGCGGCGTGTTCTGTTTCGTCCCAAGATTACCCTCGGATTACGGAGATCTGGAAGAACTAACACCGACTCGCCGTGATCTTTGGTTTATGTGGATCAAGAATCCTGAAGATTTTCAGCCAAATGACTGCACCTGCTTCAGACTAAAGTTTCAGAACAAGCAGATATACCGGGTGACGCACGGTACCTTCCATTTTCATAACAGCGAGATTGAGATCCCCCAATTTAGCGATCTGAAATTGAATGAAGATGAGGACGGCTTCACTTTCACGCGGCAGCAAAAAAAGCATTTCGATCTGAAGCTATCAAAGGATGGGCAGAGCCTCTCAGAAGTTGTCTCAATCAGTCTTTGTTTTCCAGCGCTTGAGCAAGGCATTCTGCAATTCGACGTCAAGCTGACCGAAGGAGGGCTTGATGCCCTCGACGTGGGGCTGAGGACTTTCTGGGACGCCGGCGAAAACAATGGGGCACTCGATTCTCAGCGGTATCCGGTATTCAGCCTGCCGGGGAGCACTACCGCGGAGTTGCGTGCACATATGGATCCTTACAGTCTTGATGATTCTTCACGGACCTACTACGCATTTCTGCCCCACGCTCCCGGTGGCAATCCAACGATCGGAAGCTACTATCGGACAATTCTGGGTCACGAAGTAGCGCTGACTGCGCAGACGGACGCATCTGTGAAACTGGAGAGCAGGGCCCGCCTGCTTTTTGCCGGCATGAGTCCCAAGGGCGGCAACGCCGGCAATGATTCTACGGATTCCGTGTACCTGGTCCCAAGCGGTGACTTCCTGGCAGAAGCAAACAATGAGGGCGAAGCGCAGGAAGGCACTGAGCACAACCGGCTGGTATGCGGGTTGTCCGGCGTGGAGTATGTCATCCTTGATAAGGACAGTCAGGGGGACGCTACTACAACCAGGGTGACGTTTGTTCCGGGTCAGCCGGCTTTTGCCAAGGGTTTTTTGCCGGATGATCCCGATAAAGAGACCGGCACGGAACTCACCGACAAGGTGACCACATCATGGGTACGCCTCAGGAGTGAAACCCCGGACCGGCAATCCCGACTCGCCGTCTACTGTGCCCAGCCCGGGGATTGTGTGCTTTACCGGCACAGCGACCAGAATCCCGAAGGGAATGCACCCGATCCGAAATCCATTGTCGATAACTCCCTCACTTATATGGAAGTTCCCTCGCTTTATCTACCGGCGCCGGATGCCGTCGCGGACACTGGTACCGGGTCCTGCTTTCCCATGCTGCCCTACAGCCATGTACAAGGTGATCCGGGAGTGATCAGGCGACTGGAGGCGGCTCTCATCAGCCCGACCCGGAAGAAACGCATTGACCATATCGTTGGGGATCCAAAAGGGCTCGGTCCCCCGTCCGCGGCCGATGCCCCGGCGGACGACGATCTTCCAAGTAACGGTATGACGCCGCAGGGTTTTCTGGCAACGTATACGTCCGACTTTGAGACTCTTTCCTCGGTTTTGATGGCCACGACCGATCCATGTGGCGAGAGCAAGCAAAACAGTGAGGTGCTGCTTCAAAATATTCAGCGAAACACGCCGCTGTGGAAGGCCCTCCTGAGCAACCAGTTGTTCCTCGTGGCCACAGACAAGGACAAACTGACCGATTACCTGAAGGGGCTCATCTGCATCGAGGACTGGCCGTTCCACCTGGATCCGGATACCTGGCGTAAGGATACCATTCTGATCGCCAAGTTCTTCAGCGATAAGACCCTGTACGACCTTGCCCAGGACTCCGGTTATTGGACACACGCGCAGGATTTCAACAAAGATGTCTCCGCTGCGGAATCAACCCTCCAGCAAGCCATCCAGTACGCGATCAATCAGTGCTGTGGGATCAAACCCGGGTGCCAGGATCCTGGGGGGGCTGAGCAGGAATGCCTCAAGAAGAAGGAGTGTGAGGCTGCGCCGGATTTTGAGTACTTTGTCTACCAGGTGCTCTTGAATCCCCAATGGAACGGAATCCTTGCCTTCAATGTGAGTGTGCCTCTTGATGGCCTGCCCGATCATCTCAAGTGCCTTGCAGCAGGGATCGACGCGGACAAGTTCTTCGCGCACCATGTCGGCATCACCGCGAGCCCCGTTGATTACGACGAAAAGACGCACGAGTTCCACCAGAAGAAAAGCTCGGCCTTCGGCCTGATCTACTATGACGACCCCGAACTTCTGTACGACATGGGCTTCTATGCCTTCAAGGTCTTGACGCTCAAGGTGTTGTTTCAGAATACCGCGATAAGCAGTTTCGCCAGCCGTGTGGATCTTCTGCTAAACCACTTGTTCGGAGAGACGGTGGACCTGAAAGACGTTAAGAGCAATAACCTGATTTTCGACGGAGTCTACCAGGATCATGGCGGCAAACCCTCGTATGTTTTCACGAACCAGGCGAAAAACGTCTTCGAGGCGCCGGACAGTCAGGTGATCAAAAGCGTGATCCTGGACAAGGGACACTTTGTCACGGTAGTGCCGACATCCGACAACGACAAGAACACGATCAAGTCGAAGTTCATCTTCTGGGGGGGCATTGATTTTCGGACGCTCAAGGGCTTCGACGCCTTCTCCTTTGGTTCGGACGCGGGTACTGATGGACGGCTGGCACTCTCCAACCTTGCGATTGAGATGGACTATGACACAAAGTCGCGTGCACAGACCTTCTACTTTGACCCCACCCACTTGGGTCTCGATATTGACCGTAGCAAGGCGCGCCCAACCAGCCTTTACAGCCATTTTCCGCTCAAGCTCACCGGTTTCCTCGCCGTGAGCTCGGGTGGGATGCCCACGGATATGGGCTTCATGTCCGTGACAAGCCCGTTGACACAAGGCGTTCCAACGTATCCCTGGTACGGTCTGACGTTTGAGCTGGAGTTGGGAAGCCTCGGGGCCCTGGCGGAAAAGGCCGGGTTCACGGCCAACCTGATCATGGCCTGGAGCCCCGTCGGCGGGGAAGACTATAACGTCTTCCTTGGATTGAAGCTCCCCGGTTCGAGCGGCAACAAGAAGGAGATCAGCCTGGAAGGGCTGCTAAAGATAAAGATCAAGAGCATCGAATTCGTCGCGGTTCCCGACACGGAGAGCGGCGCCATCAGCTACATGTTGCGGCTCCAGACCATCAGTCTCGGGTTCCTGAGCCTCAGCTTCCCGCCCAGCGGTCGAACCGACTTCCTGCTCTTCGGAGACCCCGACGCCACGGGCGACAACAAGACCCTCGGCTGGTACGCGGTCTACGATAAGGGCGCCAAAGAGAAGCCGAAGAAACCCATACCCATTCCAGGGTTTAACGACAGCGCAACCCGGCTGCTCGCAGAAGGAGGGGACTGATGCCTGTAAGGATCATGACCTGGAATATCCAGAATTTCACTTTGAACAAGTTTGCCACCACCAGAGACGACCCTGGTACCCTGCAAGGTCAACATATCGTGACAACCATTGCAAGGGTGAATCCGGATATCCTGGTTCTTCTTGAAGTCAGTACCTCAACGGCCAAGTGGCATGCAGACCGGGGAGAGCTCATAACAGGCCCGGGAAAGAACGGCGTCCTCCTTCTACATGACATACTACGTAAGAAGGACCCGAAAAGTGATTGGAGGCTCGTTCCCCCTCTTATGGGCGGCGCCACCCGCACCGGTTACAAAGAAGGCGTAGCCGTATGGTTCAAGAACTCCAAGATGGATTTCGCCGGTCCCATGTGTGTTAGCAATGTGCATCAGAACCCGTGGAAAAAGACCGGTAAGATAATCACGCAGGCCTGCAACACCATGCCGAGACAAAATGGAGAAAAAGTGGAATGGGCTTTCGATTGGCAAGACTGTTTGCCCAAGACGCAGCCAGTGGGTGGTCTTCTCGGTTACCAGCAAAACCAATTGGGGGCGATGTCAGCATTCTACCACAATCCAGACGACGAGAAAAAATTCTTGGGGTTCCCAGATACTGTAAATCGCGCACCTTACTTAACGAGGTTTCGGGTGCACGATGGCACGAGTCAATGCAAAAGAACCATTTCGCTTTTCTCTATTCACACATCACCTGGGAAATCCTCCGTCCCGGGAGCCTTGAAGGCGATCGCTAAGTGGATAAACGGATATATACCTACACTTGCCAGAAATGAGGCCCTGGTGATTGGCGGGGATTTCAATGCGAATCGTCGTGATTCAACTCAAAGATTATGGTATAGGCCTATATTTCAACTCACCTTTAATGGCGGAAATCAGAGCTTCAGGTGGGCTACTCAAGCTGATCCGACATTACTGAAAAAAGTTAAGTCCGCTACACCCTTCGGGATGACCCCGTATCGAGATTACATCTCGACAGGATGGCTGATCGGGCAACAACGCTACAATCCCAAAGGAAGCTTGGAGGCCATTGACGCAATGGTTGTCGCGTATGGCGCCAACCCGCCACAAAACCCGACGGGGGGTGCTGTCAACCGCGTTGCGGGCCTCCCGAACTGGGCAGGGATAGACATGTGGTTGCCGATACCAGAGCTTCTAGACGACTCGGAAGTTAGGCGGATATTTGGTCTTACCAAAGAAGAATCAGCCAAGAGGATTACTGAGGCTTTTCAAACGCTTGTGTACTTCGGAAGAATTCGGGGGGCTAGCGATCACTTTGCAGTCTACGCAGACGTCTGAGAAGAGGCCAATGCAGCGTAACAAGAGGAAGTAGCTATGACAAAGCACTTTGACAATCTTAAGGAGTTGGCCGGCTATTTCAAAGAACAGAGCCGGGAATCGAAGATGATCGTGCTGGACGATACGATCCTTTCGCATCGTGTCATCAGCGATATGGACAAGCGCCTTGGCTGTAAGAGTTTCAGCCTCCTGGTTGATCCGGACAAGATCCCGCCCGATCCGACGACTGAATTGACTTTCCCCGCGACGACACCGGACACGATTGAGAAAACGTTTCTTTATCTGCTGAAAAAGTCCCTTAAGACCTCCTTCCAGTTAGAGAAAGCCGGCGACAGCAATGAAGTGTGCTGTGTCATCGACCTGGAACTGGGCTCTTGGAGTTTCGGAGACAGCTTTCTTCAGTTCTTTGCTCTTTCTATCAATGACCTCAAAGACTTGCTGTCAGACCAGCATCTGACCTATTCCACCCATGCGGACGTCCCCGATCCTCTCAGATATAAGGGAACACTGGAATTGTCGGACAAATCGGGGAATCCGCTCGCAGACGTGCTGCATTTGCTGAAATTGAAGCCGATTGACGTGGCCTTGGCCGGTGAGATCGGCTCCACAGCGGACGGGCCTACACTCGACCTGAAAGCGCAGCTTGCTGAACCGAAAGAGATCAACCTGGGAAAGCTGATTACCATCAGATCCCCGTTCGTAGGAGTGCGCGGGACATACGTACCCATGGTGGATGACGGGCAAGACCGTGAAGAAGGGGCCCAGGTGAAACGTTTGATGTACGTGGGCAATTACGTCGGAGCGGGCATCGAATTCGGGCCGTCGGGAAAGAAGTTATCCCTTCAATTGGAGGCAGCCATCCATCCCGGGCTGGGCACTGTCTCTCTACACGTGGGTCCCGATCCAACCGATCCGGGTGCGAACGCGAGCATCAAGGATTTGGTAGTGCTTGTCGGTGATGCGGTAGCCGATTTTTCCGGTCTTTTCAAGGGCGTGGAGATCGCGGAACAATTCCTGGACAAGTGTCTGCCCGAGGTCGTGTTCAAGTCATTCGATACGAGCTTCTTTCTCAAGAGCCGGTCCATCGGCTTCATCTCTGTCACTGTCGGGTCAAAGATAGATCCCAATACCGGGAAGCCCATCCAGTGGAGCATATTCGGCGGAACCCTGAAGATGGATTTTGATCTCCAATGGGCGATCTCCAATCCGTTGGGTTCCAACAGGCATATGTGGGCGCATTTGACCGCTAATCTCGTCGTTTCCAAACTGCCGTTCAAGCTTTCAGTGGACATCCCCTCAATGTGCATTTCCGGAGAATACGCCGGCGGCCCCCTATCCCTTAATCTCACGGATGCCGTTGAGAAACTGACCGGCCACAGCATCACCCTACCGGAAGATCTTGCCCATCTGACGCTTACGGAGTTGGGCTTTTCCGCTGATCCCCAGGGGAAGGTCTACGCCTTTCACCTCGGCGGCGCAGCGGACCTTAACCTATTCGGTACTCGCATTCTTTCCATCACGGACGGCCAGGTAGATGTGGAGCTCAAGTACAAAGGAAATGGTGACGAGATAATAGAGGTCAATCAGGCAGCCGGTACGGACATGACGCTCAAAATGCGCGGGATCATAGGTCTCCTTGGTCTCGATTTATCGGTCAATGCTACGGTGAGTACAGGTCCGGACACGGACTCCGAATTCGAGGCACACCTGGTGAACCAGACGGTGGGCAGCCTGATCACCTACCTTGGGCGATTGGTGGACCCCTATTTCGACCTGACTTTTCCGACTCCGTGGAACGCGCTGCTCGACATCAAGCTCGACGCCTTGACGCTGAAGATGAACGTGACAAAGGGTATCGTTTGCGTGACCTACGATCCGGATATCAAGTTTGCATTTATCGATATCAGCAAGATCGGGCTGATCTACCAGAAGGCCAAAACCGATCCCAAGACCAAGGTGACTACGCCCTCTTCAACCCAGGTTTCATTGGCCTGTTCATTCTTCGGGCAACACTATGGTGACGACAAGCCCATGTCGTGGGACCCCATGAAGGATCCTCCGCCTGCAACCCCGGGGGCGGACGCAGTGTTTGACCTCAATTACCTGGGGCTGGGTCAACATGTTACTGCGGAAACCGGTGACCTGGAGACCATGACCGAAATCATCACAGCCATGCAAAAGGCGATGGTTCCCGTGGACTCTGGGACTGCAAACCCTGCCAAGCTGCCGGGAATTCGCTTTGATGCAAATAGTCACTGGTTGATTGCCACACGCTTATCCGTGTACGTTGCGGAAATCATCGCGATCTTCAATGATCCGGACTTGTACGGCCTTCACATAAGTTGTTCGTCGGCGGCCGGCTCGCTTGCAGGACTGGAATTTGAAATCCTTTACAAGAAAGTTACCCCCACCATAGGCTTGTATCACCTGGAATTGACTCTCCCCGATTCCATGCGCCACCTTCAATTCGGCGAGGTTGCCGTAACCTTGCCGGTCGTAGCATTGGACATATACACGAACGGGAATTTCCGTATTGATGTGGGCTTTCCAAAGGGACTCGATTTCTCGCGGTCATGCTCGGTGCAGGTATTCCCCTTCCTGGGATTCGGCGGATTCTACTTTGCCGTGCTATCGGGCGCCACCTCCCGCAAGGTTCCCATGATCAGCAACGGCAGCTTTGATCCAGTGATAGAGTTCGGGCTGGCTTTAAGCCTCGGAGTGGGCAAGACTATCGACAAGGGGCCGCTGCACGCGGGACTGTACGTCACGGTGATTGGGATTATGGAAGGAGTGCTGGGGTTCTTTCACAAAGAGTCCCACGCCTCCACGGACGAGATCTATTACCACGTGAAGGGCACAGTGGCCATCATCGGGAAGGTGTACGGCAAAGTCGACTTCAAGGTCATCACGGTCGAGGTCTCGATAACAGCTTATGCGTCCGCCACGCTGCTGGTGGAATCGCACCAGCCGATACATATCAGTATCAGGGCCGGAGTCTCGGTAAAAGCCAAGGTGAAGGTCCTGTTTGTGACGATACATTTCAGCTTCCATATGACGGTGAAGGCGAGTTTTACCATCGGTTCGGCCACGCCGACCCCGTGGCACGTCATCGAAGAGGGTCGATCAAAGGGGCAGGCCAGGCTCAGTCAACAGCCCGCTATTCGCCCCATCCAGCGCGGCCTGATGCCGGCGTCTTCGGATACGCTGCCGCATGCCGCGTCGGTACGCTGCCTTGTGAACAGCCCGCGGCGTCTTGCGTCGTTGCAGGCAACCTTCGAGGCTGCCGCGAAAGAGGACGATCAAATACCGCTGACGGTTGTCATGTACCCGGCATTCACCCAGTCGGCCGAGGCGCATCTTGCCGGCGGCGAGCCCGCGACGGATACGGCGGATAACGTCTCGTCTCAGATCGTCCTGCTTCCCTTCATCGAAAACGCCATCCCTCCGGACGGGAAGAAACCGTCCGGCGAAGCCGAGGCCGTGCAGGACGCGGCTGAGAAGCCTCTTGTGCAGCTCGTATCGCACCTGTTGGCCTGGGTCATCAAGACCCACCTTGCCGGCTCTCTCATAGACTCTCCGGTGGTCACCGCGGCCGACCTGCGAAGTATCTACGCTGATTTGACAAGTGACGATATCGAGCAGACGGGATGCACGTACGAAAAGCTGACCGAATTCCTCAATCAGAATTTCAAGCTTCATCTTGAGCCCCGGCTGACCAAAGATCAGAAGCAGGTGAGCGCCACCATATTCCCGATCCTGCCGGCCCTGACCATGACTGCCCAGGGCGAGACGCCGGTGGATTTCAGTACGTATACCATGGTCGATGAGGAGTACGAAGAAAAGATCGATGCCTATCTCAGACAGTTGATGGTGGAGTACGAAACCAGTGCCGAGAAGGACTATGACAAAAAGAAAAAGGATAATAACGGAGACAAGACACTTCACTCCGATAGTACTGATGACAGGCCGGCCGCGGCTGCCGCTGACGAGAAGGAGCGGTCCATGGCCACGGTCATCTTCCAGGACTACTTCGTAATGATGGCCCGCATGGCCGTCCAGGGCGCCATCGACCTCCTCGAGGAATACCCCTACACCGTCGGGACGGAACCCTCGCCAAGCCTGGACGAGATTGCGAATCAGTACTCCACGTCCGAGACCGAGCACAAGACCGGTAAAGACGAGACGCTCGAGTCTATTGCCACTCAATGTGGGGTACCGATTTCTGCCATTAAGAAGGCAAATCCTTCTGTTGCGGACAAATCGCCCACTGACCCATTGCCGGAAGGCATTGAGCTTGTCATCCCTATCGGAGCATTGACCGGATGGACCACGTCGGGAGGCGATACACTGGAGAGCCTTTCTCACCGCTTCCAGGTGGATGTGGGGACAATCAAGGAGCTTAACCCGGACCTCTCAGACATCGAGCCGGACGAGACCATCCGTCCCGGTACGCGCCTGCTGCTGCCGGTCAAAGTAACCCCTGAGAGCATCGTCCTTGCCAACCAGGATAGGACGGACATCCTCAACGTGAAGAAGACAGACCCAAAGATAAAGATGTGGCTCACGGGAGTCACGTACCAGACGGGGCCAGGCGACACCCTCAAGACGGTTGCAGACAAATTTGTGACAGGTGAAGCCGGTTTTCTGAAGATTCTGCTGGCAACCAACCAGGACAAGCCCGTCCTACAGACGGGAACCGTGCTGACCTTCGATCAGGACAAGGCCGGCCTGACGTACACCACTCATGAGCACGATACCAGCGAGTCGGTTGCCTCCTTCTACCTGGTGCGAGCGAACGGTCCTGACCTGTTTAACCTCATCGAAAACCTGGCCGAGGTCGTAACGACTATCTTGGGCTTGAATCCCCCGCCTGCCGACCCGACCAAGAAGATGGGACCTGATACTCCCATCAGACCCGAAACCAGCCTGACGTTTACACTACCCTCCGGCGAAACAGTCAACTACGTCACCAACCCATGGGATACTCCGCGAATGATTGCCGCGTATTTCCTGTCCCCCGGGTCGGATGTCTTGATAACAAGGGAATTCGCGTACGCCCTGATAGACTTGAACAATTTGGGCGATATCGATCCCACCAAAGAGATCAAACCCGGAACAAAGCTCAAGATCCCGACCTTTTCCTATAGGGTCAATTCCGGCGACAGCCTCGGTCGCATCAATGACTTGTTCGGTGTCGACCTCGAGCTGTTTGTCGGCATTTCTGATCTGCTCGCCGTGCTCTCGGTTCTAGATGTTCCACGCTTCAGTCATGCCATCAGCGCCGGCGATTCTTTGAAGAGTATCGCGGCGAGCTACAATTTGAGCTTGGAGGACCTGACGGCCGGCATCTGGTCCCAGGAAGGCCTTTTCGCTAAGAATGCGGACATCACTATTCCACGCGTTCCGACGCGGCATACAACGGACCTGATCGACGATCTTGTGGCGCACAACAAGTTCGACGATACCGCGGCCATGGTATCGCGCTTCCTGTTGCACGGACTGCGCCTGCCCGTCAATACGCCGAACCTCGCTGCACTCACGGCAGCGGATATGAACAGTGCCGAGACCAGCGCGGCAACCGCGACAGGTCCACTCTACGAGCTGATCGGCCAGCAGTTCGCTCCCCCGGCCTCGCCGGCGGAAGGCTATGAAATCGACTTGAGCAACACCGGCGGCCTCGATGGGCTTTACTTTTTCATGGACGGGTACTATGCCGGGAAAGGGACCACGCTTGATGACCTGGCCCAGCGCTTTGTGTCGGAGAAGCAAGAGGAAGAGTTCAAAAAGAAGATTAAGGGGGACAACCCCGGCGCAGAGTTCCCACTCAAGGAAGCGACATGGTTGAAGTTCCCGTCTGATATGCCGCTCACAACAATGGCTCTCAACCTTACCAGCAGTGAAGTAGATCAGATACACAGCCTTGAGAAAGCTACGTTCACTCCCGACATAAAAAGGCTCCAACGACTGCCGTTGTTCCGCGATACCCCCTTTCGCTGGTCACTTCAGAAGAGGATCGGCTGGCAGGCTGCGGTACTGCCCAAAGGGACATTCCCGGCTGATTCGGCTCAACACGTAACAGCGCCGACGATCTGGCCTTTCCAGGATAATCTGAAACGAAAGATTGACGCGCTGCCCGATGGGACAAAGCTTTTTGAGCTGTACGAGTTGATGGTAGGAACCCAGGAAGACAGCTCATCCAAGCTGGTCGCGGATCAATGCCACTGTTACGTGTGGGGTACGCTGGTCGACTTCAAGGTGCAGACAATCGCGTCTGCAGACGAGTCCGGCGCCATGCCGAACAGCTACAATCTGGTCGGCACTGACGACGTTGGTCGTGATACGCTCCAGAAGGTGTGGGCCTACCTCCACGGTCAAAGCAACGCAGAAGTGACTCTGCAATTGCTCTACACACCCTCTTCGGTGAGCGCGGATACAAGCGGGCTGCTCTCGGACAAGATCGATCAATCCGAAGTCTTCATACTGAGGACCAACCTTTCAACCCTGAGCGAGAGCGGGAGGGCCATGCTGCGTGCCCGGAACCGCGGCGCCGAGCCCGGCGCCTCCGGCGGCGAATACGATGCCAAGATCTCGGATCCAATCAACTTCCTCAAGCTCTTGTGGGAGTGCAGCGTTGTCCACGGCCGCGGCTATTACCTCAACTACGTGACAGCCGACAAGAAAGGGCTGCCCGCACACCTCTTCGCGCAGGAGAGCGAGGCCGCACTGTCGTTGCTCATTCTTGTCAAGGATGCCAAGTCCCAGACAAAACATCCGCCGATCGGCAAATTCCACAACTGCGCTGTCGTCGGTCAGAACATCGATAGCAGCGCATCGTCCATCTTCGTTCAGCCGATTTTACATATTGTCGTTGAAGGCGATTCCCTCAAGAAAGTTGCGGACGACCTCAACAAGGAATACAGCCTGTCCCTGACCGCGGTCGCGCTGGCTGAATCCAATGAGGATCTGAAGAGCTTGCTGCATGCAGGCGCCCTACTTGACGTAGGGGGAGCCTCGCCCTACACGATCGCCTACGGAGATACACTTGCCGGCGTGGCTGCCGCCCATGACATGAGTGTGGAAAAGCTGGTCAATACAGGAGCCAACGCCACCGCCGCGATCCTTGAACCGGGGGCCTTGATACAGATCCGCCCGGGACAGCTTCGCCAGACCTCTACCGTTCCGCCCGGAAATGTGGGCTACCAACTTCTCAGGCCCGATCCTGATCCCGACGATACCTCCGCGTTGAAAATGGATCCGGCCCAGTATCTCAACACCCTGTTCCAGCTTTTGGGCTCTCGCATAGGTCAGAACGAGACATTCGTCTCCAGCGCGGAAAGTCTGCCCGCCGGACCGGTCGATAGCGATCACGACGGCACTGACGGGCTAAAGACGGTGGCAATAAGGAACAATGGCGCCGGTGACCCGACATGGTGCTATGAGAAAGTGCTCCCCATCTACCGGTATGTAAACGACGAGCTTGGATCGGACATTTTTTCCCCGGATCCCAATGCTGCGTTGCCTCCCGCGGTGAGCAACCCCTATCGAGGTATTCGGGAGCCTTCATCGGGTAAGGGTGATGATCTGCGCGTCCGTTTGGGCTTCGACTTTCACGACGTGTACGGCAACCGGACCGTGCCGAAAAAAGAAGTCGAACCGCTGGATATTCCCGTGGGCTACTCTGACGACCTTATCGGAATCCGCGCCTGGCCGAGTGTGTCAGCCGCATATACAGTGCGGGCCGGAAAGGAGGAACCGGAGGTTCAAATGGACCTGAGCTTCCATATCGGCCGGTATGTTCCCGGTAATGAGACTCCTTATGATAACGCTCTCAAGAATTCGTTTGCAGACCGGGTGAAATATGCTGAGATCCTCTACCAGATCTGGCAGCCCGATCTGATTTTCCGTTTGAGGACCTCTCTCGATCAGTCCAAGGACGGCGGCCAATCCACGGATGACGGGTACGCCCCCGATACTGTCACTCCCCCTCGGAAGCCCTATACGCTTACGTACGAGCAGAAGTTGAAGATGGCCGGTCTTGCCGGATCCATATATGCTTTCCTGACAGCGGCCCGGAATGTGAATGCCTATCAGCGCCTGCTTCAAAAGGGAGACACGCCGGCCAAGATCGCACAGGATTATGTCACGACCGTACAGGCACTGTTCAAGGCAAACGCGGACGAGCATGTGACGGACTTCATTGACCCTGAAGCCGAGCTGTCAATTCCCACCTTCTATACCATCAAGAGCGGCGATACCATCGACAGTATTGCCGGTCAGGTCAGCAAGGACCAATTGCTGGAATTGAACCTCGACGTCCGCTTGAACGCAGGCTTGGATATCCAAACGCCCGCCAGGACCTACCCACTCCAGGAAAACGATACGTTGAGAGGAATTGCCTCGACTGTGCACGCCGATGCCCCGGCAGTTGCAGAGGCCAATGGCAACCATCCACTCACCGAAGGCACGTTGCTGACCATGGATGGCGTGACGTTGAAGGTTTCGGCCGGCGACACGCTACTGACGATGGTGAAGAAGTTCAGTAGGCATGACAAACCGCAGGTATTTACCACCGTTGCCGATCTCGGCGCGGCCAATCAGAATACCCCCAACTTGTTCGACAAGTCGGCAAAATCCCACCTGACCATCACGGACTATGTTATTCAGAAGGGCGATACTCTCAACTCCATGAAGGCTGACCACGGATTTGATCCCTCCTATGTCATCAATAACAAAGAGAACGCAGATCTTATCAATCTGTTCGCTACGGGTACGGAACTGCAGAATGGGATCGATCAGTACACCGTCCAGTCGGGAGATACGCTCAATAGTGTGACACAGCATCATAAGGTCTCGTTTGACAAGCTCGCCGCGCAGAACAGGGACCTGGCACTCAAAGACGGGGCGCAACTCTATATTCCTCATACCGTATCGCTCGATAACGAAGCAAAGGCGTTCCCCGCCTCTACGTACATGGTGGGGGATGATGAGACGTTAGCGGAGATAGCGGGGAAATACCTCGATCCGGACTCAGGCAAACCCTTCACTGCTGTTGGTGTGGCAGAGAACAACCGCCATACCCCGTATCTCTTTAAGCCGGGCGTAGATATCGAAGTCGCCGGCAAGAGGGTGACCGTGCTTGAGACGGACACGTTCTCAACGCTCTACAAAAGACTTCAGAATGAAGGCTACAAGGGAACGTTCGATGAATTCGTGAACGCCGTCGAAAATGGAAAAGGTATCCTCCAGAGTTGCGCCCTGTTTGCGTGCCCTCCCATTCACACGGGGAAAGACTACTCCCTCGATGACCTGGAGAAGACCTTCGGCGTTACCGGTCTCGCACTCGTACAAGCAAACCGCAGCCTGCACGGGTTGGTCAGAAGCGGTTGCGAACTCAGCTACGGGAAGGACCCGCTTACCACAATTACCACAAAAGAGAATGATACGCTTATCACCATAATAAACCGATTCGCGGAGAAGGGCGTCACGGTAACCCTTGAGGACATCGCTACAGCGTTTCACACGGAGAAGCTTTTCGTTGACAATGCAATGATGTTGCCGGGGCCTCTAGTGGACGGCCCGACCGTGCCGATCACCGACACGCCGGTCAATCCCGATCAGATCTTTCCTGTGACGGTCGAGATCGAGGCGGCCCGTAGGCTCGACCTGATAGACCCGGATTTTCACGACACCCGGACCGTTTACCTGGCTCAGACAGCTATTGCCCCTCAGACCGATCCCGGTCAGGAAAGCAAGGGTCAGGGACGCAGGCTCCATGAGTATGCAAAAGCCTTTGAGCAGACCTTCGGTGGGCTCATAAAAGTTGCCACCGGCAAGCACACGGAATCGGATGAAAATGCCGAGGAAAAACAAATCTGGGCTGTTGATTTCCGGCCCGGGGCTCTCTCTTTTGACATCGCAGGAAACAGTACGCCGGACGATTATGATAACAATCCGGACGCACGGTATTTTGCCCTCGCGCCGCTCTCCAATAAGCTGGTGGCACAAGCTGTTGAGATCGCTCCCTACGAATCGGGCAAAGGGTTGGAGCCGTCCAAGACCGAGACACACAATCTTGCGGAAGTTGACATGGATGTCTGGGCCCAAGAGTTCCTATCGGCTGTTGATATGTTTCTGTCGCCGGAATATGCGGTGCCTCTGTACAATCTACCGGCCGATGGGACCGCAGGAGCCGCCACGGACGGGGCCTCCTGTTATCGCAGTGCAGTGGAAAACAAGGGTGAGCTTGCCCAGTGGATCACAAAGGGCTTGAAGGCGATCTTCAAAGATCAGACGGGAGGTGATCTGACAGAAGCGCAGGCAGCGCTTGAGCAACGATTGCTTGTCAGCCTGGCCAATTCCTACGAGATCGACACGGTCGTCCAGATTCCGGTAAATACCTCCTCTTCCGATCCGGACATTAAGACCGCGGCCCGTCTCTCCGGCAAACCGGTCGTCATCACAAACGGAGCAGCCGGCGAAAGTGACACCCAGGCAGTCCCTTACAGCCTGTCTACGGCAAAGGTGCCGCTGGTCGGTAGTAAGAACTCCGGGTCAAGCCAGGGCCTATCGTACCTGACCTTCCTCGTGGACGCCAAGACGAAGACCGCGGCAAGAGATCTGAAGCTGAACCTACGTTATGCCATCAATGAAACGGAACACAATATTCGCGGAATGGACGACATCTCCGACTATCAGGCCTCATCATGGCTGACCTTCATTCTTCCCATAGGGGGCAAAGCGGACACCGGCTTGGTGGACGAGCCCCTACTGGAGAAATCGCTGGCAGATCGGGCAGTAATCGGCCGGATTGACATTCCTATACCGTTGCGTGCCTATCCAGCGCCGCCCTCATTGGTGGCTCAATCCGGAACGGGAGTCGAGGTGGACGACACGGATCCTCTGCCGCAAATCATCAAGCAGCTCAAATCCTGGGCCTATTCCTACACATTTGACCACGAGAGCATCAGCCAGGACACGACATATCTCAAGGTTGTTTTCAGAGGAAGTTCTACCAGCGGTATGTCCGCCGCTGCGCCGACAGAGTATAATCGGCAACTGTTCGCTGCACTCGCTCAGTTTATCTCCGCGTATCCGGCAATCAAGGACGACCTTGCATTGTTGCCCGATCTGGTTGCCGGAGAGAAGAACCCGGTTGTCCTGACGGCAGCCAGGACCTTGGCCGACCTTGTGGACAAAGTAAGCGACGCGTGGAAAACAGCCGACGAATCGCCTGCAGAAGCGCCGTTGCAGGAGAAACAGGTAATCTACGAATACCGCGCAGAGGTGGAGGAGCAGGATCACGTCAAGAAACTGCATCTCCAGGGAGTTTCTACAACAGAGGCATCGTATGCTTGGCCGGGCATTTATGCGCTCGTATGGGAGGAAGATGGGGACCAAGGTGAATTCAAAGAGTATAAGCTTGAACGGATTTCGACGCAGGCCGGTACTACCGAAGCCGTTTACGCCTACCCTCCGGAAATCGAGTCAATACCGATATCTCGTTACCGGTACAGCTTCGGGTCGCTCAACATTACGGAATTGCAATCAGGGGAAGGCAGCGTTCAAATCAAGCGTAATGAGAATCTGGGAGAAGGCCGGGGCAAGCTGGTTGTTGAAGATTTCATCTATCAAACGCCCTATGTTGCATACTCCAATCCCTTCAAGCCGTTGCTGGTCCATATGGAAGACGTAAATATTCGAGAGGCCGGGGAGGAACTCAAGAAGGCCCTTGAAAACCTTTTCAAATACCTTTTCTTCGAAAACGGATCCCCCCAGGGTGGATCCATCAACACTAAGATAGCCGGCGGTTACGGTTTCGATCCGGCAGGATCATCTGCCGGTGCAGCGCTGAGCGACGAATCAGCTAACCTCAAGACACTCCTGCCGGTACGGCTGATTCCGCGTTTTGACTTCCAGCTTACGCCTGAGTGGAGCAACGATTTTGCCGACGAATTAGCATCCGTCCTGACGCATTGGCAGGCTGTGGCCAAGCCCGCAAGCAACAATGGTCGCTTCTACTTCGACCTATGCCTCTACGCGGGAGCAGCGGAAACCGTCGATCAGCCAATGCTGGAAATCCGCAGTCTATATTTTCCTGTTAAGGATCAAGGGGTGTAGCGACTTTCACAGTAAGATAATTGCAAGACCTCAGGATAGTGAACTGTAAGCGTTCACAGCTGGAAGAATAGAAACCGCCAGGACAGCAAGGCATATGGTAATTGCCATTTTCCAAGATCATTTGAGAACTTCTTTCATTCTTTCAAACCATAGGAGGCTGTCGCAAAACCGCTTACATTGCTCGATCGGTTCAACGATGGGTGGCCCGGACGGTGCCAGGCGCACGGCCAACTATAGTGATGCGCATTGATATTCGGTGTTAAGATCACCCTCCCACTACCCCCATATGCGTTAACTTAGGATGGTTGGCTTGAATATTCCGGAGGAATATTTGATAGTAGCCCGGCGATTCATCGCCGGGTGTAAGCGTCATTAGCACGGATCTAGTCCCGGAGGGACGGCTGAATTCAGACAAGCAAGGAAGGAATCTCAGTCGTCCCTCCGGGACTCATGGGGTCCTTGTATTTCCACGAGAAACCGGCAATAAATTGCCGGCCTACTATCTCAGCGTCCCTCCGGGACACATTGGAATTCAGTCATAAGTTAACGCCTATGCCCCTGGCGGGAGAGGGTTAGGGTGAGGGGGAACTTCCAATGAAAATTCATTCGCGCAGACCTGAGCGCGGAAGACTATAATAGGTTGCACCATTTACTGATGGGCCTTGGGACGCATTGACATGGAAAAGGAGCAGACCAGCAGCGTATTCAAAGGGATGGATCCAAAAGACGGATTCCACGAAATAGATCAGGATATGCTTGGGCCTTTTGTATGGTCCGAAAAGCGGTTCGATCTCAAGAAGACCTGTGGTATTCCGACAAAACTATAGAGAAACCGTAACCGTTCACCGTGAACCGTACAAGCTCCCGGAATTGCGTATGGGGGAGGTTTGGAGGGGGAGATGAGTCGCCCCCTCCATTCTCACCGGGCGCAGAACCGCTTCAAGCCCGGTGAACCATTACGAGAAACCACCCCCTTCAGCGGCCCGGAGTCGAAAACCACCCTTTTCGCGCGGAACTTTTGGCAAACGCTATACATCCTTGACTTTGCGTGTCGGCTGCTATTAAATACTATCAGCTCGCGACGGGAGTTCCCAAGGGCTAACTTGACCTTGTTCGTCCCTTCGAGCATCCAGACTAGTGACGCGAGACTCTGCAACCCGGACTCATATTCCCAGGGCCGTGCCTGGGACACTGCAAATGTGTATGCGGACCGAAACAGATGAACCGATTCCAAACTCAAGCCATATTCCGCAATGTCATCCCCGTTGGGGGCTTCCACGAAGTTGAGAGAGACATTTGGGGCCCCTTTGTATGGTCGGAGAAACGTTTCCATATCCGCCTGAAGAATGACGTCGGGCATCTCGTAGCAAAGCTCTGCTACTACGGAAATGGTGAGACGCTGGCAATTCGCGCGAATGGAGGGGGCAAGACCGAAGTCACGCTTACTAGGGGATGGAGCACGTACCCTATCGATATATCAGGTATGGAGGGAGAGGAATTAGAGTTTGATATCAGCCGGTTGATTGATATTCCAGAAGACTCGCGGGAACTCGGACTTATGATCAGGTGGATCAGACCTGTTGAGAACGGTTTGTCCTGTGATTCCATGATCCAAGTTCTCCGGAACAAGTCCCTGAACGAGGAGGAATTCGCACAGGGCCGGATTGTGCTGGATTCCTTTCCCACGAAGCTGAGAATCAACACAGCGACAAAGTGTACAATGGACCCCTGTTGCGCATACTGCGATTGGGACAGAACTAAGTCCGATGAGCAACAGTCGGATTTCGAGTTCGACCTGACGAAACTGGGCGAGTTGGGAAGGTTCTACACCCTCGCGGACGAGATTGTGGATAACAGCTATGGGGAACCTCTATTTTATCCACATTTCAGTGAGTTCATCCACGAATTCGACAGATCACTCAAGAGCTTTGAAGTAGGCACTAATGGATTGCTCCTGAGTTCGGGAAATCGAAAGAAGCTTCTGGGAAAAGAAGTGGTGCTCTACGTTTCAGCGGACGCTTCCACCGCGGAAGGGTTCAACAGATACAGGAAGGCCGATTTCCATAAGCTTATCAACTACCTGCGCGACCTCTGTCGGGAAAGAAAAGACCATAATGAGTTGCCCAAGGTGATAATGTCGTATGTTGCTATGAAATCCAATATTGATGACCTGGGTCCGTTCATGGATCTGATGAAGGACGTCGGGGTCGACGGCACAAAGGTGATCTACCTCGATCCGGACCCGTATCTGCAGCAGAGAACCGTGGACAGAGACGGATTCTCATTCGACTACAACGCGGAGCTGCTGAATTGGTCGGAACTGGAGGACCTTGGGCTTCAGGTGAAGGAGCTTGCGCGCGAAAAGGGAACAACAGTGATAACCCGAATGGATTTCGGTGCGGAAGAAGCCGCGTGCGATGGCCCTATCTGCAGTGATCCGTGGAAGAACATCCACGTGTTGGACAGAGGGGTGGTTGTGTGCCTCTTCTCCCGGACCAATCCGCTGGCTCGGTGGTCCGAGAGGCGCGGCCGGTCTTTGGAACGGTTCCTGAGAGACGTGTGGAACGATGAGCGGTACCAAGGGCTTCGAGCGGATCTGGCGCAAGGCCGACTACCCGAGCTGTGCAGGAAATCGTTGAGCTGTCCTCTCGTGAGAAAGAGGCTGCAGGGCTCCGGAAACCGCACCCCCACTCCGTGACCAGAGCCGGGAAGTCCATCCGAAACACCGGCCTTTTCACTGAATTATGAAGGAATCGCAAAACCTTATAGTCCGTTACTTAGAATCGGCCGACCCCGATGAATCAGCCGGCGAGATAGTCGTGGACCACAACCTATGGCCCGGGAGGTTCGCATACATCGACGCTGTCTACCGGCTCCGTTCGGACTCTCCGGGCCGCATTTCGTTTCGGTGTGGGCAATTCCTTCACACTGACCGGGTTCTTCCGGGGGGACGGCGGTGCTTGTCTTTGCGTGTTCCTGCGCCGGAGATCACCGTTCACGGCGCGATAACCTTTCACACGTCCGTGCCGTTGGATCTGGAGCGGACCGTGCTCAGGGAGGATTATTACGATTTCTTCGGGTTGAGATCCGGCCGGTGGTACGATCAGCCGGCTCGCGACCGGGATCAAGCCGCGGCGGCGGGAGGTGATTCACTAGCCTTGTGCGTGACGCTCTACATGGTATGGCAATGCGATTACCGCTGCCCGTACTGTTGGCAGGAAGTCCCATCCGGTCTCTATCGGAATAGAGTCTCCCGTGCCCTCCCCCCGGAAGCCTGGGCAGAGGCTCTCAATAGATTGGGCCCTGCCGAGATCCATGTCTCCGGTGGCGAACCCGCCCTGTACAAACGCTTGCCTCGATTGATCTCCTTGATGGATCGATCGGTCAGACTGAGCAGCCACACCAATTTCGGGCCTTCCTTCGATACGGAGATGTGGACCGCAGAAGTGGACCCGGGCCGAATGGATGAATTGTCGCTCAGCTTTCATCCCACTCAGGTGAGGATGGAGGAGTTCTTCGGAAAACTCTCAGAGTTAGTCGGTTTGGGTTGGAAGAACCTGTCGGTGGCCATGCCGCTCTTTCCCGCGAACCTGCCGTATTGCGAGGGAATGCTCCGCAGGTGCGCAGATCTGAACGTGCCCGCGAGATTCCAGCCCTATGTGCCGCCGACAGGACACCCTGTGCGGCGAGACCGGAGACTCGTTTCGGAGATGAAACGGTGGATCCGTCGGGCAGACCGGCTCAGCCGGGAGATGGCTTGGAATCGAACGGTACCGGATTTCTACGAGAGGGATCAGTACTGGGAACTCAGGGAAAACCGTGCGGGAGGTGCTGCCCAACCGAGCCCCTCAAGAGCCGTGACTGCCCGGAAGAGTCGTACGATGGGCCGGAATCCGGTCTTCTGCAATGCAGGCCGTCGGCGTCTGGTGGTCGAGGATACAGGTGATGTGTACACCTGCTCCAGCGCGGTGAACAGGAGTAAGCTCTTCGGGTCTTCCGCGTTGCCCCACTACGCTCGCGTGGGAAATATTTTCGACCGGGAATTTCAGCCCCTCACGAGGCCCGTACTCTGCTGGGAGTCGTTTAGATGCGGGGCAGACGACTTCCAGCATCTGGACTCCGCTTGGCTGCCGTTGTCCCATGCGGACCTGGATCTCCCACTGCCCGAGTAAGACCGGAACGGAGCCCGACACACACCCGGGACCCGTCGGCAGGATCCGAGAGGCCCGTTCCCATGGATCCCCATTATCTCTACGGACCTGTCGGAAGCCCGAAAGGATGCAACCAGGAGGAATGACCCAGTGTATGAACCGCGGCATTTGACCGATGACGACACGCTCTTTTTCATGCACATTCCCAAGACGGCCGGGACCGGCCTCAGGCACTTCATGATCGACCGGCTTCCCATGAAGGAATTGAACAGGGATCAGTGGGTATCCAAGACACTGACCGCTCTTATCGCATCAGGGCTTTCGCGGCCGCTTGACATCGATGCCCGGTTCGTCTGCGGACACTACCCGTTGAGTCTTGTCCGGCGGTTCAAGAGGAAGCCCCACGTCGTAACGTTTCTCCGAGAGCCGCTTTCCCGGACGTTGAGTCTGTTCTTTTACCTTCGGAGATCCGGGCGACTGCCTGCCGATCGAACCCTTGAAGATTTTCTGCGTCGGTCATCCCAGGCGACGGACCTTATGAATATTCAGACCAGGTGGCTGGCTGACTTCCACATGGACGGTGTTATTGAACGTTTCTCCAAGCAGACGGAGCTGGTCGACGCCGGCGATGACCTTGCCCTTCATCTCGATAGGTCCCTGGAGAGGTACAGCGATACGCTTATCCTGGATCAGGCCCTTGCCAACATGGAGGAGTTCGCCTTCTGCGGGATCACCGACCGCATGGACGAATCGACCCGCCTGTTGTGCCGAACGTTCGGATGGCCCATTACTGGTGGAGTGCCTGTCATCAATCGGGGAGCTTATCACGATAAAGCTCGGAACATCCCCGCTTCAACCATAGAACTAATTAGGGAGTACAATTCCCTTGATTCCAAGCTCTATGCCGAAGGTATTCGGCGACTCGAAGAGGCGGCCTCACGGCCCAACCCCGTTACAGCTGACATCCTGCGTCATGCAAGGTTTTCCGAGACTGGCGAAAACTACGTATTCATCGACCCGTCAGGGCCGATTCAGGGAACCAACTGGCACGAGCCGGAAATGGAGACTCTAGGCAACTGGACCGGGGGGTTCAGGTGGACGGGTCCGGAAAACCCCGCGCGGTTGATTGTTCCCGTACCGAGGACAACGGATTTGAGAGTCGTATTCCAGCTGCTGCTGGACCCGGTGACAGACCGGAACTGTGACAGCTTGAGAATGGTCGTCAATGGGACGTCTGTTCCGCTGTCCGAGTATAGTCGAACAAACCTCGCGATGTTTGAAGGCGTAATCGAACGAGACCTGTTGGAGGGCCGAAAGGATGCGACCCTCGACTTCTTCGTCGATGAGTACGTTCGACCCTGTGACCTCTTTGAAAGCAATGATGAACGATTGCTGGGGGTGCGATTCAGCTGGATTCTCCTGTGCGCGATGGATCGCTAGGAGAATGTAGCGAACCCGTCCCTCCATCAAGAGGAAGCACTGCGTGACACAGAAGGCGGCAGGGAGGGAATTGCGGCGACAACGAACAAGGCGTTACCGGCCGGCACGGTCCCGACAATGAGGAGACGGATCAAGTGAGTAGTCGATTCAAGGAGATAGAGTTAATGGACATGGATGATCAACATGCCAGGACGATCTTTGACGGAATTCAGCCCCTGGACGGCTTTCATGAGTTCGAGAAGGACTTGTGGGGAGCGTTCGTCTGGGCGGCCGGATCGTTCTCCGTCCGAAGGCCCCGTGATCTCAGGTTTGCAGCGCTTCACCTGTGCTACTACGGTCACGAGGAGAAGCTCTTCATCCGGAGTGAGGATTGTGCTCAGGTGGAGATCACGCTGTACAACGGTTGGAACACCTATGCTGTGGATCTCTCGGGGTTGGCGGGGGAAGAGATCCGTTTCGAACTTGCCCGTGTCCCCCCGGTTGAGGGGGATAACCGCGATCTGGGTGTCATGATCAGATGGATGCGATCCATGGCCGATCGAGACACGTACGAACTGGTCCGGGATACCTTGCACAACAAGGTGTTAAATGACGCTGAGTACATCGAACGACAAACCGAACTGACTTCTTTCCCACCGCAGCTGAGGCTAAGTCTCGTTTCGGCGTGCAATATTGTTCCGCGATGCGTGTACTGCGACTGGGAACCCACCAGGAACGTGGAGATCTCTTCGGATTTTCGTTTTTCCGCGGACAGCCTGTTGGACTTCGGGGATTTCTACCGACGGGCTTCAATGGTGATGGATTGCAGCATCGGTGAACCGTTGCTGAGCAAGGATTTTGGGTCAATGGCCGCGGAGATCCACCGTTCCTTCAAATACCTGGAGTTCACCACAAACGGGCTCCTCCTGGGACCGGAGCGACGGAACGATCTCCTCGGAAAACGCGCGATAGTCTGTGTGTCACTGGATTCGGCCACTGCTGAGGGCTATGCTCGGTACAGAAATCGGGAGTTTGACACCCTGTTGGAGAATCTTCAAGCGCTGTGCAGAGACAAGAAGGAACACAACGATTTGCCGCACGTCCTGCCCACGTTCATCGCCATGAAGTCCAACCTGGACGAAGCGCCGGCGTTTCTCCGTCTGATGAAAGAAGTCGGTGTGGACGGCGTCAAACTCAGAAGCCTCAACCTTTACGAACGCCTGCGCGCCAATGTGGTGTTCAGACACGGGTTCAGATTCGATTACGAAGCGGAAGCTCTCAGCCTGGACCACGTCAGAGAAGTAACAGCCACGGTCCATAGGACCGCCGCGGACATAGGCCTGCCTCTCATTCCCGAAATGGAAGAGTTCGGGACCGCAGAGGATCAGAGCGGAGGCCCCCCGTGCAGTCTCCCGTGGAAATCGATGTATGTTCTCAACGGCGGGCTCAACGCCTGCTGTTACATGAGGATTCCTCCCCTTGCCCGGTGGTCCGAGCGACGAGGCCGTCCTTATGAGACGTTTCTCCGGGATGTCTGGAATGGGCCTGCTTACCGCAATATCCGCTCGGCGCTTGCCGACGGAATTCTTCCCAGACAGTGCCTTGATACCAAGGCGTGCCCCATCGTGAGGAAGCAGGCCGGGAAAGAGTGGGGATGAGGCCCATTCCAATAAGCCGGATCGAGCGGCTCTGGTGATCCTGAGCCTGACGTACACCTTCGTCTTGGTAAGGTCGTGACGGGACGAGTAATTGCGCGTGTAGTTTTCCCGGCCTTATTGAGAAGTTACGGATTGTGCAATGAATTTCGACAACCCCTATGTGACTAGATCTCGTATGGTCTCCCGTCTCCTCGGTTGGTTGGTCAAATACCGAGTACCTATTGTGGTTTTCGCAACGACCAGGCTGGGACTCTTCATACTCGTCTGCCTTAGTCTCATGTCCCTCCCTGTCCGGGAGGGAGAAGGCCTGTGGCGGGTCTTTCCTGATAACACCTTTTTGGACGGCTGGTTCCGTTGGGACGCAGGCTGGTATAACAGTATCGTTGAGCACGGTTACAGCAATTTGCCTAAACCAGAGAACGGTCAAAGAGACACGACGTTCTGGCCCCTCTATCCGGTCACTGTTAGAACAGTCAAACTGGTAGTGGGTAACCCCTTTGTTGCTGCATTTATGGTTTCCAATATAGCTTTTCTCGTTTCCCTTATACTCTTGTTCCGGATTACGAAGAGACGCTATGGAGCAGATATTGGAACCAAGGTGGTCATGCTCATTTCTATATGGCCCTTTTCTTTCTATTTCAGTGCCTACTATACGGAAGCATTATACTTGCTGGCCTGTGTCGCAGCTTTTTATTTCGGTGAGAACAGGAGGTGGGCCTTGGCAGGCCTCTGCGCAGCCGCGGCAGGGGCAACTCGTCTTCTGGGATGTCTTTCCATGGTCGGTTTAACATTGCTTTATCTGGAGCAAATCCAGTTCAAGGTGAAGGGTATCAGGTCCGACTTCTGCTGGATTTTTCTCGGGCTCATCGGTCCGCTAGGGTTCGTTTTATTCTTGTGGCTGGAGTTTGGAGAGCCCTTTGTTTTTTATTGGGGAAGGAACGTTCCAGGATGGGCAGCCGGTGTCAGCATGGCCAGTCTATTCAATGATATCGGCGATCTGTTTTGGGGTAGAATAGCTATGACCGAGATCAACATTCTTTTCGGGTTACTCGGCCTGGCAATGGTAATCTTCACGTGGCGAAAAGTAGGAATCGCGTACAGCGTTTGGGCCATTATCGGGCTGCTGGCGGCATTTTTCAACTATGTAGGTCTGGGAAGATACGTTGCGCCTATTTTTCCAGTCTTTATCTCAGGAGCCATACTCCTCAGTACGGAAGGTCGTTTCCTAGCCTGGGCCTTTCTCAGCACTTTATTACTCGCACTGTTCAGCATCATGTATTCACATTGGTATTGGGTTACTTAGACGGGAATTATTCCGAAGTCTATCGGTTTTCAGTATTCGGAAATAGGGTTGTCCTGTTGTGTCCCGTAACCCCAACATCTGGAATTCGGAATTCGGGGGACATAATATCGATTTTGGATTTGACCTGCCGGGCGCCCTCTCATAGTATTGCTTCATGGCTCGTCTCTCGCGCATCGTGGTCCCCGGCTATCCGCACCATGTCACGCAGCGTGGTGTTCGCTCGATGGACGTGTTTCATTCGGATGTTGACCGACGGGAGTATCTGAGGCTATAGTTTCGCCAATATTGTAAGGTATTGACGTTTTGTTCCGCGGAAACTACTTGAAAAATATAGGCGTTCCATCCATATCCGTTTATTGAAACCAAGCGGGGGAGGAACGCCATGCCGGGAAAA